>Ga0210022_1000256_pt1 | contig 40220 bp, 40 predicted proteins | sample CryGeymeta201520_FD_183984 | JGI IMG/M metagenome (GOLD analysis project Ga0210022, IMG submission 183984) | Groundwater microbial communities from Crystal Geyser aquifers in Utah, USA - Crystal Geyser metaG 2015-20 (SPAdes) (version 2) | ecosystem: Environmental > Aquatic > Deep subsurface >... | reverse complement strand
GTTTCTTGTTGACTCATGAGTATGTCCATTTTCAAAATATCCGCCACTGTTTTTAACAGGGGTGAGTTTAAGCACCAGCGGACATTTCTACTTGGGAGAAAGCGGACATTACTACTTGGGGCTAACAAGTAATGACGGTAGGCTGTCGAGCATAGGTTAAAATCAGCACGCTATGAAAAAAATTATTTTCCTTCTGGTGGCGCTACTCGTAACCTTGCACGCACTTCCCGCCCGTTCAGAAATGTTGCCCGGCACGTCCGAATTTATTGATGAAATGGTCAGCAAACATCATTTTGACCGCGATGAATTGCTTGACGTGTTCGCTCATGCGCAACATAAGCCCGCCGTTATCGAGGCGATTTCCCGTCCGCCCAAGGCTAAACCCTGGCTGCAATATCGGGCTTCCTTTGTCAATCAACAGCGTGTCAGTTATGGTCTGAAATTTTGGCAGGAGAATCGTAAAACCTTAAAGCGCGCCGAACGCCAATATGGTGTACCGCAGGAAATCATTGTCGCCCTGATCGGCGTGGAAACGATTTATGGTCGCAATATGGGTTCGTTCAGTACGCTCGATGCGCTGACTACGCTGGCGTTCGATTATCCGCGCCGTGCCGCTTTTTTTCGCGACGAACTGGAAAACTACCTGCTGCTGGCGCGCGAACAGCAGTTCGATGTGCGGGATATGAAAAGTTCATATGCGGGGGCGATCGGTATCCCGCAATTCATGCCTAGCAGCTATCGCAACTATGCGCTTGATTTTAATGGAAATTCAACTGTTGATCTGCGCAATGAGGCCGCCGATGCGATAGGCAGTGTGGGCAATTACCTGAAAGGCTACGGCTGGGTCAGGCACGGGCTGATCAGCGTGCCGGCGCAAGTGGGCGATGCGAACAGTCTGGGGGCGATTGATGCGCCGCGTAGTATGGGCGATTGGCTGACGGCTGACGTGACCACGGGTACGCGCATCACACCCGACGAGCCCGCTCGTTTGCTCGATTACACGGTTGGGGAGGGAAAGGAATTCTGGCTGGGTTTCAATAATTTCGAGGTCATCACGCGCTACAACAACAGTGATTATTACGCGATGTCGGTGTTCCAGCTTGCCGAAGTATTAAAAGCGGCGCGCAAGCCCAGGCTTAGCCCGCGCCGCTTTGTCCGCAGCTCCGGGCGCGTGAAAATACCGCAAAATAATTACCTCATAAAAGTCAAAATCCACCCCTCTCCCTGAAGCGGAGAGGCATGGCGGCTTACTCTTCAAATTGTTAATTCTCTTAGTGGCGGCTCTCCGACACTGTGCCATCTGCCGCGACATCCAGATCGCCCTGGCCTAATCGGCGGTGAAACACTTCCAGCAGCAAGCCCCAGCATTGCAAGGCAAGCGCGGCATCGTAGCGCGGACCTTCATCGCGCATGAAGGCGTGCTGCGCGTTGAATTCGTGCCAGGTGTAGCGTGCGCCGACTTCTTCGAGTCTGGACTTGACCCTGTTGCGTCCGTCCAGCGAGATATGCGGGTCTTGTCGTCCCCACACATGCATCAGCTCGCCCTTGATGTCCCCGGCTCTTGCCAGCGAATCGTCATTCATACCGAGGCCGAGGCCTTTTTTGTGCAGGTCGGTCGCATAGAAGCAGCAAGTCGCCAGCACATCCGGGTTCATCGCGGCGCGGAAGGCCAGATGCCCGCCGATACAGAAGCCCAATACCCCCAGACGACCCGTGCAATAGTCCAGCGTTTTCAGGTAATCCAGCACGGCGCGCGCATCCGAATCGTATGAAGCGAGGGGCTTGGTGATTTTGTGGGCATTGCCCCGGTCAGCGCCATCTTCGTCGTAGCCCAGCACCGTTCCGGCGGGTTCCATCTCGTGATAAATCTCAGGGCATGCGACCACGAAGCCATTGCCCGCCAGCGTGGCCGCCGTGCGGCTGATCGGTCCGGTAATCTGAAATATTTCCGAATACATCAAAATTCCCGGATAGCGACCCGGCGCGGCGGGACGGAAAATATGTACGCGCATCGTTCCGGTCGGGGTGGCAATATCGGCGAATTCGTTGGATTTAATAAGCATTTTGTATCCTGTTAAATAGGGTTGATGCGGCAGTGGGTGTTGTGGTTGGCATGAAGGTATTCGGCATGTTAAAAATTTCTATTTTTTCAAGGAGATGCGTCGCGCGCCATCGTAGCGTGCGCGCCAATACCCGTCGTCCATGCTGGCAATGGTGATGGCTTTGCCAGTACGCGGAGAATGCACGAAGCGATTCTCGCCGATAAAAATACCTACATGGGAAAACTGGCTGCGCGTCGTGTTGAAAAACACCAGGTCACCGGGCTTTAATTGGTGTGATTGCAGCGGTGTACCCGTGCGGCTCATTTCGGCGCTGGTGCGCGGTAATTTTAGCCCCAAAGAATTTTGGAATACGAACTGTACGAAGCCGCTGCAATCGAAGCCGTTTTCGCGCGAGTTTCCGCCATATTGGTAGGGTGTATCCGACAAACTCATCGCATAAATTGCCAGACTGTTCATGCGGGCCTCTTCGTTGTCCGGCGCGCTGTGTACGACCGCGTCATGGCGCGTTGTGCTGCACGCGCCCAGTAACGACAGCAGGAGAAGGATGAGGAGTTTTTTCATGGGCTGGAATTTACGGTAGAGTGGCGTGACTTGTAAAGTGGAAATTAGGGCAAAGGGGAAATTGTGAAAAGAATCATTATGTTATGGATGATCGCGTTGCTGTCTGTGACGGGCGCGCTTGCGGCAAATGCATACGAGCTGGAAATTATCAGCCTGAAACACCGCAGCGCGGAGGAATTATTGCCCATCATTCGCCCCTTGCTGGCTGACGATGAAATGGCGAGCGGCATGAATTATCAGCTCATCCTGCGCGCCTCGCCGCGCAATGTCGCGCAAATCAGGCGGTTGCTGGACAGCCTGGACACACTGCCGCGCCGCCTGACCGTCACTGTGATGCAGGATGTGGACAGCGAAACGACAGCGCGGCTGACAGAGCTGTCCGGCAGCGTCAGTCTCGGGCACCGCGCGCGCTTCGGCGTGTCGGGTAACAACGGGGTGAATGTCGGCCTGATGCCGGGGCAAGATAGCGTGAACGCCCGCATCATCAGCACGCGCTCCCTGGAGAACGACCATAAAACCCAGCAACTGCAAGTGACGGAGGGCAATCGCGCACGCGTAGTGAGCGGCCAGAATGTTGCCGTGCCGCAACGTCAGGTGGTACAAACCCCCTGGGGAACGCAGGTGATAGACACCACCGAATACCGCGAAGTCGCCAGCGGCTTCTATGTGTTGCCGCGCCTCAACGGTGAACAGGTGACGCTGGAAATCAGCACGCAAAACGACTCGCTCGTACCGAATCAAAATAACAATCCGGCGAATGGCTATCCGGTCACGCGCATACAAAAAACGTCCAGCATCGTGTCGGGACGGCTGGGCGAGTGGATCAATCTCGGTGGCCTGGGGCAGCAAAGCAACCAGGCTCATTCGACCCTTTCCTCGCGCAGCACCTCACGGCTTGACGAGCAGCGCAATGTGCTGATCAAGGTAGAGCTAACTCCCCCCTGACCCCCTTGGTAAAAGGCGATGTCGTCGTTAACGGTTGTTATGAATCATAAATGACCGCTCCTCACGATGACAGCCTCCCACCCCATCCCCACCCCAACCCTCCCCTTGAAGGGGAGGGAGTAGATTCCTCCCCCTTCAAGGGGGAGAGCGTTAGCGAGGGGGCAATGAGGAGGGGGTTGACAGTCGCCACACAGCGGCAATCCAGAAGCGGGAACTCAGCACGACAGCTTCTCTACGATACTGATTGCCAATGATCCGCGTCATTTCAACCGTTAAATGGGAGAGCTTTTTCAAGGGTGGGGAACTTGAAGGCGTAGCCGGAGTGAAAACATATCCCGGCTCTCTTTTTCAAAGAAGGGGAAACCATTGAGTCCAGCCTTGCGGTAAGTTACCGGAGCTTTCTCCTTTGAAAAAGAGATTAGAGAAGCGCTGATTTATTCTCGCGCGTTCAAGTTTCATATACACTCCCTTTCATTCTTGGCGCACATCAAAATATCAAGTGCTGAGTATGCAGGATAGCTTGATACATAAAACCCTATCAATCGTTTATAATCAAACAGTTGCAGTATTTCTGGTCAGCTTTTACAGAACACTGTCCTGCATATGTTTGAATAGTTCTGTTTACTTCACGTTGGGTCAATGAGGTGTCGTTATGGATGAAGTAATTGGAATTGCGCTTGTCCTGACAATAATCGTTGCGGCAATCATCGGCGCGAGCTTCTGGCAGGGGGTTGGCATTTTTGTCGTCATGTTTTTTGTCGCTGCCGCCTACTGCAACGAAGTGTACAAAAAATAATCACCGACACCATGCGCCCATACAACGATTATCAAAATAGATAAAATGAAGGCAGTCTTCCCAGCTTTGAAACGACTGTTTGCACGAAAGCAAAACGACCATGACTTCTCAAAATATTTTGGCGAAGTGCCGCAAACACGGAAGCAACGGCTATTGGAAGAGTGCAGGAAAAACGATGTTTCAATCTACATTGATAATTCGTCTGAACATTCTTCTGGTTTTTACGCCGATCTTCGCGCTGTCGTCTCCGAAGCTGAACTCGAAAGCCGCCTTAATGCGAAGAAAGCTGTTGGCCAATCTAGCCGTGCAAATTTCATTGCAGCCATCGCTCTTATCGTTTCAGTAGTGGCTCTAGTGAAGTCGTTCCTATGAATGAAAAGCCCAACCCGGCAGTCAAGAGGGACTGCGCGAATAAACCCTCGCGCAGCCCCTTACTTCTACGTTAGACCTCTCTTCGATCATCAAAGGGGTCAGCATCACATTTAGTTTTCGCATCTCAATTCTCCTTTTCAAAATTTAATGCGAAGCTGACCCCTTTGCCCCCCGCTTTGCCCCCCGGATTGCCTGTAGCCAATAAAGGGATTCAGGAGGTTGGGAATTTCGCGCCGCGTCGTTCTGCCATTTTTTGACCGATAGTTTTCAGTTGTTCCAGGGTGAGCAGTTTGGGCACCAAGGGGAGCAGTTCGGCGTTTTCAATGGCGATGTGGTCGGAATAGCGGGTGATGAAGTCGTTCATGACGGCGGCATCCAGCGCCACTTGTTCGCCCGCCGCGAGTAGCGATAGCACCGGACGCAGCGCGTCCCACGCGGCCAGCATACCGACGTGTTCGACGAGCAGGCGTTCCAGCAAGGCTGGCAGCGGCGTTTGGGCGAATTCATCCGAGGCGCGCAGGGCGGGGAACAGGTTCTCTTCTTCATCCAGATGGTGAAATTGTCCGGCTGTCTCGAAGTAGCGCAGGATGCCCTGTGCGGCAAGTTGCGCCTCGGTGTCGCAGCCGTGGCAGTCCAGGTGCGCCGCCAGTTTTTGCAGTATCTCGCCCTGGCGCAATATCTTGCCGTGGCAGGCGCGCAGCATTTCCAGAGGGTGGTCGAAGCTGGGGGCGGCGGGGGTAAATGAAATCATGTTTTTCTCAATTTATCAAAGGGTTATGCGTGATGGCGACCCGCACGATGTAGCCGAACACGGCAAGGGCTGCCAGCCAGGCAAGGAGGCGGATGGAGCGGGTTTTGCCGTACTTCAGCGCGACCGAACCCAGCACGATGTAGAGCAGCAGCGCGAACAGCTTGGCGGTCAGCCAACTATCCACGAACGGGGACTGGCCGATGGTATAAGCCAGCGCAATCGCGGAACTGAGCAGCAGCGTGTCAATGATGTGCGGCACGATTTTGATCCAGCGTTGCCGCATGATGCGGGCGTTATTCAGACTCCATAAGCCGCGCAGAAAAAACAACGTGAAGCTGAGCGCAGCGCAGGAAATATGGAGGGATTTCAGCAGCAAAAAGCTCATGGTGTCTCGCTTTCGATGCGCTTTAACGTGAAACTCGCGTAGCGACGAACCGTACCCCTCGCCTTCTGGGTGAGGGGGAACGGGGGGTGAACAAGGGGTTTCGCAGAGCAAGCTCTGCGCCTTGCGAACAATTTCGGCTCTGCCGAAATGCGCCCTGCAAGGGAGGGAACGGGCATGGGGAGTTTCATCATCAGGGGTGGTTACTTTTCCATGCCCGTTAAGGTGCGCCGGTAAACCGTGATGGCGGTGACTATCGCAAAACATAGCAATATCCCCTGGAGTGCCAAGCCGGTTGCGAGCAGCCAGACCGCAGCCTTCCAATAGAGGGTCATTAACGCGGCCAGCAAGGTCAGGAAATGTAGCCAAAGATGTCGCCACATCCACGCCTCGGGGATGATTTCCTTCATGTTGGGCACGCCTTTTTTGATGCCGCCGCGAAACAGGTGAAACCAGATCAGGAAGGGGATGATTTTGTATAACATGCCGTGTATCACTGACAGCGCGAAACCCAGTATGAACGTCACCACGGCGCTCATTTTGAAAAGTTCGGGAGAAAACGGGGCTAACAGCGAGAACAGTGCGGCCAGCAGCAGCGAGATCATGCCGAGCCTGAAGAAGCTCAAGGTCGCATCGGCGACTCGGCGGCGGCGCTGGCTTTGCAGTTTGAGCGTGATAGTCGCAAAGCTGACCGCCAGTAACCAGAACAGGGCTTCGGCGAGATAACCCAGCGGCGCTGATTCAAGCAGGCGTGAGCAAAGAAATAACAGCAGGGCGGCGCACAAGGCTGGGGGGAGTCCGGCGGACAGCCACTTCGGATAGTTGGGCGTGAGCTGGAACATCGGCACGACCTGAAAAGACACGCCGACGATCAGCATCGTCACCCAGCCGCCCAAGGCCAGCGCAATGTGTGCAAGGGCGAGTTGCGGATAGTTCAGCGGCAAGCCGTTGGCGTAACCGTGGGCGAGCAAACTGCCCAGCGTGACGGCCAGCGTGAGTGCCGAGATTGCCAGCCACAGCGCATTTTTGCTGGCATTTTGTGCGGTGGCACGGCTCAGGCTGATCAGGCTTGCGGCGATAAAAGTCAAAAAAGCCAGCCCCAGCAGCCAACAGGCCAGATTCAACAGGGCGGGTTCATGCAGCAAAAATCCACCCGCCAACGACAAGGTGCCGACTATCAAGGGCAAGAAGCTGAACCACGCTACCCAGCGCTGGGCGGGCATCGGACTGCCTATCACCACGGGCAGAATTTGCTGCACCGCACCCAGCATCACCAGCGCCATGAATCCCAGCGTGATGCAATGCGTGGCGGCCAGCAGCGCGGGTGAATGGGGATTGGAGAGGTCGTCGCCCCACGCCAAAATCCACGCCGCCAGCAATAAAAATAGCGGAGCGATTGCAAAAAAGCGCAGCGGCACGGAAATCGGCGGCGCTTGTGCGGTGCTGAGTGAGGCGGTTTTCATGGGCGCAAGGTAATCAAAATCTCGTAATTGCCCTCTGCCGATGGGGTGGTCGCCCAGGCGTAGCCCGTGTCGCGCAGCACTGCATATAGCGGGAAAGGCTCGCGGGGAATCCGCACGCGCAAGGTCGCACCCGCTGGCAGGGTTTGCAAGGCTTGCATGATTTTCTCGAAAGGTTCGGGCGGCGGCAGGCCGCATACGTCTAAATCAGGCATCGCAATTCTCTAACGGTTGATTTGTCCGACATCCAGCGGTTTAACGGGATGCCGGCTTGCGCCGGAATGACGATGAATTTCAAACGGCCTGCATCCGGGTAAAGAGGGCTTCCTGTTGATCGGCCAGAATCCGGTCGGCGATGGGATAGAGAATCTGCTCTTCTTTGAGGTTGTGTTGCTGCATGACGATCAGCAGCGTTTCCGCAATGCCGCCATAGTTTTTGCTGTTTTTGTTGGCGACCGATACGGCCAGTTGTTCGATCAGGTCGTTCATTTGCGCATGTTCCATCTGCATCACCTGTACCGGCCCGCCAGGGCCACCCGCATCCAGCAAGGCGGGGAATAACACTTCTTCTTCCCGGCGAAAATGCCGCGCCATAGCATGTTGGAAGATGCCAAACATTGCTTCGGCATGAGTCCAGTTATCGTCGAGCGCGGCTTCTTCGGCGCGGGCAAAGGACTCATCGCAGGCCTTGTGGTCGGCACTCATGAATTCGGCAAGGGTAGTCATAGTCAATTTCCTTATGCGGTGTTGAACAGAGGGGGAGCGGATAACTTTTGGCACTATACAATAAAACATGTATCATCTGTACATGTTAATTGTGCGGGTGTGGTCAGACGGCACGATTATCATCTCATTCAACCCATACAGGAAAGCCAACATGACACACAACTGCGCCAATACCGTCTCTTTCAACCTTTGCTACCCGTTTGATGCGCGCGGGGTCGCCAAACGCTTCCGCCATGCCGCCATTTTCGGCGCACTGGACTCCCTCAATCCCGGCGAAACCATGAGTTTTGTCAACGATCACGACCCTTTGCCGCTGCTCGCCCAGCTCACCCAACGTTATGGCGATTCCATTGCCATCCACTATGTTGCGCGTGAGCCGGGGAATATCGCCATCAATTTCACGCGAAAATAGTCTGGCATGATTCAACGCTGAGGCAATAATGAAACTTACCCAATATTCCGACCTCGGTTTGCGGCTGTTGATGTATCTGGCGCTGCATAAAGATGAGTTGCTTACCCTCCGGCAAGTCAGCGATCAGTTTGGTATTTCCAAAAATCATCTGGTCAAGATTTCCCATCAACTCACTAAAACCGGTCTGATCGAAAGCGTCCAGGGGCGCAACGGCGGGGTACGCCTGGCACGAGCTGCCGAGACGATTAGCGTCGAAGCCGCATTACGCGCAACGGAAGATAATTTTGACCTGGTGGAATGCTTTGACACCGCCCGAAATCACTGCGTCATTTCGGGTTCATGCAAATTGAGCACCGTGTTTGAGGAAGCACTGGCCGCCTTCTTCGGCGTACTGAGGCAAGCCTCCCTGGCGGATTTGGTGACGAACCGTCAAGCGATAGAAACGGCGTTACTTGCATATAGCCCGACCCAACCGATTAAATTCAATGAAAAGAAACCCGATACTGCAGCCGCTGTCGCGTGAGCATCACGGCGCGTTGACGCTGGCCAAGGCGTGCGAGCGCGCAGCCCTGTCCGGCGATGCGGAGCAGGTGAAATTGACCTGCCAGCGCGCCATCCGGGCGTTCGCGGATGAGCTGGAGGCGCATTTTCAGCTTGAGGAGCAAACCTTGCTGCCGCTGTTGACCCGCCCTGAAACGCAGCCGTTGGTGCAGCGCACGCTGGACGACCACCGCCAGTTGCGCGCTTTGCAGGCGGGTTTGCGGCTTGCCGATAGCGCAGCCCTGGATAGCTTTGGCAAACTGATGGCCGCGCATGTCCGTTTCGAGGAACGCGAACTGTTTGCAACACTGGAGACTTTTCTCCCCCAACCCGAAATAAATTCTCTGGAAACAAGATGAAACTATCGTCATATCCGTTCTGGTTACTGGGCTTTCGCCCGTTTTTTTCGTTGGCGATTTTGGCGGGTGCCGTGCTGCCGATGCTGTGGGCGCTGGTTTATGCCGGGCTTATTCCCGCGCCAGCGACAACTTTTTCATCTGTGCAGTGGCACGCCCACGAGATGTTTTTCGGCTTTGGCTGGGCGGTGCTGGGCGGCTTTCTGCTGACCGCCAGCCGGAGCTGGGTCAAGGTGCGCGGCTATCACGGGCAGACGTTGATGTGGCTGGTCGCTGCCTGGTTGTTCGAGCGGGCGGGGATGTGGTGCGAGGGGGACTGGCCTGCGCTGTTGTTCCGAATCTCAAACAACCTGTTTCTGGTCGTCATCGTTGTGATGGTGATGCGGACGCTACAGCAGAACCGCGAACGCGATTTTTACCGCGATAATTACTTCTTCCTGCTGATCCTGCCGATGTTTTTGTTAGCCAAAAATCTGCTACTGAACGCGGAATATTTCCAGCAGGGGGCGCTGATGTCGGTGGGGTTGTTCCGTCTGGCCTTTCTGGTGATGCTGGAACGCACCTTATCGCAGTTTATGAAATTTTCATTTCAGGTTGAGATACTGGAGCATCCGGCCTTGAACAAGGCTATCAAATTCTCCTGCCTGCTGCTGGTCTTTGGCGGCTTCATGCCCAACGCGTTGACGGCTGGCATCGCCTTGCTGGCCGCGCTGTTGCTGGGCTTGCGTCTGGTGTTCTGGTATCCGCACAAGGCGTTGCGGCGGCTCGACATCGGTATCATGTATCTGGGCTATCTGGCGATTACCGTACAACTGCTGATCGAATTTCTCAGGCTGACGCTGTACCCACAATGGTCGGTCTCCCTGTCCATGCACGTCTTTACCTTCGGCGCGATGGGGCTGATTATTCCCGCCATGTTGATCCGCATCACCCGGGGACACACCGGCAGACCCGTGGTGTTCGATAGGCGGGACAAGCGGGTGCTGTGGGGGATGATGGCGGCTTTCGTCTTTCGCCTGATCGCGCCGCTGTTTGATCCGGCGGACTACACGCGCTGGATATTGCTCGCTGCCCTCTGCTGGCTGGCCAGTTTCACGCTGCTGGCGTGGCGTTACCTGCCCTTTTTGTTCCAGGCGCGTGTGGATGGCAAGGAGTATTGAAGCCTGTGCATGAGCAACAGACCCCCGTGCCACGCCGAGCAATCAATAATTGCCCACAGCGAATAATGTGGGTAAGCTGCGCGGTGTTTCGGGTTTGGCGCGAATGAGCCTGATGGTCGTTGTCGGTAGGGGATTGATTCTTTAATTCATTGGGTACAGGGAGGCATTACATGACGCATCTGGGGCAAATTGCAGCTGAATTGGCGGAGCTGGGGCTGAAAAATTTAGATTCCATTTTTTGGGATCTTCCTACCCCCACGTTATACGAACATGCTATCCGCAACAATGAGTGCCATCTGGCACATAGGGGTGCGCTGGTGGTGCGTACCGGACAATATACCGGGCGTGCCGTCAAGGATAAATTCATCGTGGACGAGCCGACTTGCCGCGAGCATATCTGGTGGGGAGAATTTAACCGCGCCTTTCAGGAAGGCAATTTCGACAAACTCTTCCAGCGCGTCAGCCACTATCTGGAAAGCCAGCATGTTTATGTGCAGGATTGTCTGGTCGGTGCCGATTCCAAGTATGAAAAAAAGGTCAGGGTGATCACCCAGGATGCCTGGCATTCGCTGTTTGCCCGCACCATGTTTGTTCGCCCGGTTGATCTGGGGCGCGACATCAGCCCGGAAAAGCCCGATTTTACGGTTATCCACGCTCCACATTTTCATGCCATACCCAGTCAGGATGGCACCAACTCAGAGGCATTTGTCGTGCTGCACCTAGCCAAAAGGCTGGTGCTGATCGGCGGCACAAGCTATGCCGGCGAGATCAAAAAAGCGATTTTTACCATCATGAATTACCTGCTGCCGGACGAGGACGTGTTGCCTATGCACGCCTCAGCCAATGTCGGCAAGGACGGCGACGTGGCGGTCTTCTTCGGTCTTTCCGGTACCGGCAAGACGACGCTCTCCTCGGATCCCGCGCGCAATTTGATCGGGGATGACGAACACGGCTGGAGCGGCAACGCGGTGTTTAACTTTGAGGGCGGTTGCTATGCCAAGGTGATTGATTTGTCGGAGAAAAAAGAGCCGATGATCTACGCCGCCACCAAGCGTTTCGGCTCGATTCTGGAAAATGTGGGAATGGACATTCATACGCGCCGGGTGGATTTCAACGATGGTAGCCTGACTGAAAATACCCGTGCGGCTTATCCGATCCAGGCTATTCCCAACGCGATCTATCCTGGCGTAGCGGGGCTGCCCGGCAATATTGTGATGCTGACTGCCGATGCTTTTGGCGTGCTGCCGCCGATTGCCAGGCTGACACCCGAACAGGCGATGTATTACTTCCTGCTCGGCTACACCGCCAAGGTGGCGGGCACGGAAGCCGGTGTGACCGAGCCTCAGACGACTTTCAGCCCCTGTTTCGGTGCGCCGTTCATGGCGCGTCACCCGTCCGTTTACGCGCAGATGCTGGGTGAAAAGGTGCGTGCCAACCATGTGCAATGCTGGCTGATCAATACCGGCTGGAGCGGCGGGCCATATGGGGTGGGCAAACGCATGGACATAGATTTGACGCGTTCCCTGCTGACGGCGGCCTTGTCCGGCGAGCTGGACAAGGTTGCCTTCCGCAGCGATCCTATCTTCGGGCTACATACCCCGACTTCCTGCCCGGGGGTTGCCGATGAAGCGCTGGACATCAAAGCCAGTTGGGCGGACAAGGCGGCTTACGACAAGCTGGCACGCGAGCTGGCAGCCAGTTTTCACAAGGCTTTCACGCCCTTCCTCAAACATGTCAGCGCCGAAGTGGCCGCCGCCGGCCCGCTGGTGAAATAGCTGAAAAATGAAACAGGACCGTCACTTTGAAATAAGGTGGCGGTCGGCATCGTCGTTATACCAAACTACTTTTCCTCAGCTAATCCCAAGTACCGGACGTAGTGGCAGGTATAGCCGTGCGGATGCTTGACCAGATATTTCTGGTGATATTCCTCGGCGCGGAAAAATTCCTTGAACGGCACGAGTTCGGTAACAATCTTGCTTGGCCACTCGCCGCAGGCATCCACGTCCTGGATGACTTGCCGTGCGGTTTGTTGTTGTGATTCGTTGAGATAAAAAATCGCTGAACGATATTGCGTGCCGATGTCGTTGCCCTGCTGGTTGCGGGTGGTCGGATTGTGCATACGGAAGAACTCGAATAACAAATGGCGGTAACTGAGCTGACTCGGATTAAACACGATTTTGAGCGATTCGGCGTGTCCGGTGCGTCCGGTTTTAACGGTTTCGTAATTCGCATCGGGAGTTGTGCCGCCGGTATAGCCGACTTCGGTTGCCACGACACCGGGGATTTGCCGAACCAGTTCTTCCATGCCCCAAAAGCAACCGCCTGCAAGATAGGCTGTTTGTGTGTTCATCGTTGCTCCATAGTGAAGTTGTCAGTTAAGTTGGCTGGGAGTCTGTCGGACTTAAAGGAAATCTACTGCAAATTCGCCTGGACGGCGCATATTTCACCGCTTTCTTGGTCAATAGAACAACTATTGACCTGCGAAACCAGCAAAATCTGCCCTCGCCCAGCCAAATTTTCGCTACGATTCTTCAAGTCCGACAGACTCCTAGGGGCTATTTGAATTAAAACTCGCGCAGCGGTTCGTTCGCATTTTCCCCTATTGGTGAAGGGGAGAGCGAGGTGAGGGGCAATGGGGCAGGGCGGGTTATCGGGGGTGGCATCATTGCCATGCCCGTTAACGCCGTTCTTTTTTCATGGCCTGTGCGGCTTCGCGTTTGGAGTCTTTTTCCTTTTCCGTGGCGCGCTTGTCGTGGAGCTTTTTGCCTTTGGCAAGACCGATGGTCAGTTTGACGCGCCCGCCCTTGTAATGCAGATCAATTGGCATGACGGTGTAGCCTGCGCGTTGCACCTTGTTGATGATTTTTTCGATTTCTGCGGCGTGCAGCAACAGTTTGCGGGTGCGTACCGGATCGGGATGGATGTGCGTCGAGGCGTTCAACAGGGGGCTGATATGCGAGCCGAACAGGTAGAGCGCGCCATCCTTGGCGGTGACGTAGGCTTCCTTGAGTTGCGCGCGTCCGGCGCGGATGGCCTTGACTTCCCAGCCTTCCAGCATGATGCCGGCCTCGTATTTGTCTTCGATGAAGTATTCGTGAAACGCTTTTTTATTCTGGATAATGCTCATGGCAGGTGAATTTTGCAGTGTGTTCGGCTATTCTACCAGCCTTTGGAATAGCGGCTAGATTGCTCATGGCATCAGTAGAGAAAACAGTATTGGTCGCGCACAGCGCGGAACAGATGTTCAATCTGGTTGACACGGTGGAAGAATATCCCGAGTTTTTGCCCTGGTGCGGGGGGGGGAGTGTCACCACACTGGAAGGCAATAAAATTCATGCCACCGTCCATATCAACTATCATCATATTAAACAATCGTTTACCACTGAAAACGTGCGCACTCCGCCGCATCAGATAGACATCACCTTGCAGGACGGACCCTTCCGCCAGCTGGACGGATGTTGGCGATTTATCCCGCTGAGTGATTCCGCCTGTAAAATAGAATTTCGTTTGCATTACGAATTTTCCAATAAACTGTTGGAAAAGCTGGTGGGGCCGGTGTTTCACTACATTGCCAACAGCTTCGTGGATGCTTTTATTGAACGCGCTGAAAAGGTTTATTTGCAACCATGAGTGAAAATATTAATGTTGAAGTGGTCTATGCCCTGCCACACCAGCAGACCTTGCTGAAACTTGCCGTGCCGCCCGGGACGACGGCACAAGATGCGGTAATGGTCAGCGGCATACTTGAAAAATATCCTGAAATTGATTTGTCCAAGACCAGGCTGGGCATTTTTGGCAAGCTGACCAAGCCGGATGCGGTGCTGCGCGAATTAGATCGCGTTGAGATATATCGGCCGCTGTTGGCTGACCCCAAGGAGGTGCGCCGCAGGCGCGCGGAAGAAGGCAAGGTAATGAAGAAAGGCGGCGGTGACGCATGATTTCAGAAAAAGCTTTTATCCGCAGATTACGCAGATTATTCGGAATTAACCCATCGGTGAAAAAATTGAATTTTCAACTTTTTTGGCTGAGTTCGGGTGAGGGGGGGCACGGTTTAAGAATCTGCGAAAATCTGCGTAATCTGCGGATTATAAAATTTTTTTTTAGTTTTTCATCGCTCGAATGTTAGATTACGACCTGCACTGTCATTCCACGGTTTCTGACGGCACGCTCACGCCGACCGAACTGGTCAATCGCGCCACAGCGCGTGGCGTAAAAGTATTGGCGCTGACCGATCACGACGATACCGATGGGCTGGATGAGGCGCGTGCGGTGGCTGCTCGGTTCGGCATGGCGTTTATCAACGGTGTGGAAATCTCCGTGACGTGGCGCAAGCATACCTTGCACATCGTTGGGCTAGGCATTGATCCCGACTATCCGCCGTTGAAGGAAGGGTTGCAAAGTGTGCGCAGCGGGCGCGGCGAACGCGCCCGAAAAATGGCCGATGAGTTGGCCAAGGCGGGAATCGGCGGGGTATTGCAGGGTGCGCTCAAATTCGCAGGCAATCCGACAATGATAGGTCGCGCACACTTCGCTCGCTATCTGGTCGAAGCGGGACATTGCAAGGACATGAAAAGCGTTTTTAACCGCTATCTGGTGACGGGAAAGCCAGGCTATGTCGCGCATCAATGGGCGACTCTTGCCGATGCGATTAGCTGGATACGCGGCAGTGGCGGCGTGGCGGTGCTGGCGCATCCCGGTCGTTACATGGTCGGCAAGAACAGCATGGGTAAAAAAACCTTGCAAGAATTGCTGGCCGAATTTGTTCATTTGGGCGGGCAGGCTTTGGAGGTCGTTACCGGCAGCCATACGCCGGAGCAATATGTCGAATTTGCGCGCTATGCCGACCAGTTCAATCTGGCGGCTTCCTGCGGTTCGGATTTTCACGGGCCGGGCGAAAGTTACCGGGATATGGGACACTTGCCCGACCTTCCGCTGATCTGCCGTCCTGTCTGGCAATCCTTTTCCTTACATTAAGGAGGGGCTGATTTATTCGATTTTGTTGTTTTCGCAAAGGAGAAAACCTTTTTTAATCAAAGCGCTGGATTCCGGCTTGCGCCGGAATGACGAATAAATCAGTGCTTCCTTAACTGTCTTAACCTTGGATGCGTTTTAATCATGTCGCAATTTTTTACCATTTATCCCAACAACATCAACCTGCGCCTGATCCGTCAGGCGGCTGACATCGTGCGCAACGGCGGCATCGTGGTGTATCCCACCGATTCCTGCTATGCGCTGGGCTGTCATCTGGACGACAAGAATGCAGTGAGCCGCATCCGCCAGATACGCCAGCTGGACGAACAGCACCACCTCACGCTGATGTGTCGCGACTTATCCGAAATTTCCACCTATGCGCGGGTAAATAACGCGCAGTTTCGTTTGCTCAAGGCGAATACGCCGGGCAGCTATACCTTTGTTCTGGAAGCTACCCGCGAAGTGCCCAAACGTTTGCAGCATCCCAAGCGCAGCACCATCGGTATACGCGTGCCTGATCATCCGGTGGCGTTGGCCTTGCTGGAAGAACTGGGCGAGCCGATGTCCAGCTCTACGCTGATTTTGCCCGACGAAGTCTGGCCGCTGAACGATGCCGAGGTGATTCGTGAATTGCTGGAAAAGAAGGTTGATGCGGTGATAGACGGGGGGGCGGCTGGGGCGGATTTCACTACGGTGATTGATCTGACAGGCGAAACGCCCGTATTGATAAGGCAGGGCAGGGGCGACATTGCGCCCTTCGGGATTCTTGAATAATGCAAATAAATGAATTGATTCAAACGGTTGCGATAGCAGCCATCCCCATCCTGTTCGCCATTACCTTGCATGAGGCGGCGCATGGTTATGTGGCGCGGCATTTTGGCGATAACACCGCTTATTTGCAGGGGCGCATCAGCCTCAATCCGCTACGCCATATAGACCCGCTCGGTACGGTGCTGTTGCCGCTGCTGACGCTGGTGTTGGGCGGCGTGCTGTTCGGCTGGGCGAAGCCCGTGCCGGTGAATTTTGGCGCCTTGCGCAATCCCAAAAAAGACATGCTGTGGGTGGCGCTTGCCGGTCCCGCCTCGAATCTGGCGATGGCGTTCGCCTGGACGGTATTGTTCAAGTTTGCCTCTGCTTCTCCTGACAGTTATTTTGCCGAACCGTTAATGGGCATGGCGGTTATCGGTATCAAGATTAACGTGGTGCTGCTGGTGTTGAACCTGTTGCCGCTGCCGCCGCTGGATGGCGGGCGGGTGGCGGTCAGCTTGCTGCCGCATCGCCAGGCTTATCAGTTGAGCCGGATTGAGCCTTATGGAATGTTTATATTGATCTTTCTGGCAATTACGCCCGTATTGGGCAGGGTGTTGTTGCCGTTGGTCGGCTTGGTAGAGAAGTTTCTTTTTATTTTGGTTGGGGTTTAAGTATGTTTGCAGATCGCGTTTTATCGGGCATGCGTCCTACAGGAAGTTTGCATTTGGGGCATTACCACGGCGTGTTGCAAAACTGGGTAAAAATGCAGCACGAGTTTGAATGCCTGTTCTTCGTGGCCGACTGGCACGCGCTGACCACGCATTACGACGCCCCGCAAATCATCGAGCAAAGCGTCTGGGATATGGTGGTGGACTGGCTGGCGGCGGGCGTTGACCCAGCTCACGCGACGCTGTTCATCCAGTCGAAAGTGCCGGAACACGCTGAATTGCATCTGTTATTGTCCATGATTACTCCGCTGGGCTGGCTGGAACGTATGCCCACCTACAAGGATCAACAAGCCAAACTTGTCGAAAAGGACTTGAGCACCTACGGCTTTCTGGGATACCCGCTGCTGCAAAGCGCGGACATTTTGATCTACCGCGCCACGCAAGTGCCGGTCGGCGAAGACCAGGTGCCGCATATCGAATTTACCCGCGAGATCGCGCGCCGCTTCAACCATCTTTACGGGCGTGATCCGGGCTTTGCAGAAAAGGCCGAAGCGGCGGTGAAAAAACTGGGCGGCAAGAAAGGCAGGCTTTATCAGGAATTGCGCACGCGCTTCCAGCAACAGGGCGATGCTGAGGCGCTGGAATCGGCCAAGGCCTTGCTGGACGAACAGCAAAGCCTGAGCCTGGGGGACCGCGAGCGGCTGTTCGGTTATCTGGAAGGCGGCGGCAAGATGATTTTGTCCGAACCGCAATCCATGTTGACCGCAGCCTCCAGGATGCCCGGTCTGGACGGACAGAAAATGTCCAAGTCCTACAACAACACCATCACGCTGCGTGAAGACGAAGTGGGTGTCGCCAAAAAAATTCGCACCATGCCGACTGACCCGGCACGCGTGCGCCGCACCGACCCCGGCGACCCGGAAAAATGTCCGGTATGGGCTTTGCATCAAATTTATTCGAGCGAGCAGACTCGGCAGAGCGTGATGCAAGGCTGCAAGAGCGCGGGTATCGGCTGCATCGAATGCAAACAGCCGGTGATTGATGCGGTGCTGGACGAGCAACGCCCGATGCGCGAACGCGCCCAACTGTATCTGGACGACCCCTCGCTGGTGCGCAACATCATCGCCGACGGCAACGAAAAAGCCCGCAAACTGGCGCGGGAGACCATGCGCGACGTGCGCGAGGCAATGGGCTTGAGCTACAGCTGACAGGCAGATGCGTTGACGAGCGGTCGCATCGTTCACATTGCATCGAGGTCGCACTTGAATAAAACAATCCAATTCGTTGCGGGTGATCTCTGGTGGCGTTTTTCGTGCCGCTGATTTTTTTTGTATTTTTGTGGACATAAGGTCTATGTGTCAATAAGTCATGCCTGACGGACTAACCGTGCATCGCGCCTACCTTCAAGGTGAACTCATGCTGTCCATGCCGCTGGATTTGTATATCCCGCCGGACGCGCTGGAGCTGGTGCTGGAGGCGTTTCAGGGGCCGCTGGATTTGCTGTTGTATCTGATACGACGTCACAATCTGGATGTGCTGGACATTCCGATGGCGGAACTGACACGGCAATACCTGAGCTACATCGAGATGATGCAGCAGCACAGGTTGGAGCTGGCGGCGGAATATCTGCTCATGGCGGCGGTGCTGATCGAGATCAAGTCGCGCATGTTGTTGCCGCGTCCGCCGAAAATCAGCGAAGAGGACAATGATGACCCGCGCGTCGAGCTGATGCGCCGTTTGCTGGAATACGAGCAAATGAAACAGGCCGCGCAGCAACTCAACGCCTTGCCGCAGGCCGGGCGGGATTTCGAGGTGGCGCAGGTATTGATCGAGCAAATCGTTGATGCGCGCCTGCCGGAAATCAGCGTGGAGGAATTGCAACAAGCCTGGCTGGGCTTATTGACCCGCGCCAAGTTGCATACCCATCACACTGTGCGCCGCGAACAACTGTCGGTGCGCGAACAGATGGCGCACATTCTGCGCTGCCTGCGCGGCGGCGAATACGTCACCTTCGAGAGCCTGTTTGTAATCGAGGAGGGGCTGCCTAAGCTGGTGGTCACGTTCATCGCCATGCTGGAATTGGCCAGGGAATTTTTGCTGGAAATCCAGCAAGGCGAAACTTTTGGGAGCATCTATGTCCGTAGCAGCCGAGGCACTCAAGCCGAGTGAGATGAAGCCGAAGTTCATCATTGAGGCGGCATTGCTGGTCAGCGCAGAGCCGCTGTCGTTGAGTGAGCTCAAGCAGTTGGGCGATACCCCATTAAGCAATCGCGAACTTGAAACGCTGCTGGCAGAGCTTGTCCAAGACTGGCAGGGGCGCGGGGTGGAATTGACGCGGGTGGCGAGCGGCTGGCGCTTCCAAGCCCGCCCGGAAATGCAGAGCTATCTGGATAGGCTGAACCCGCAAAAGCCACCGCGTTACTCGCGCGCGGTGCTGGAAACGCTGGCCATTATCGCCTACCATCAGCCGGTGACGCGCGGCGACATCGAGGAAATACGCGGGGTGGCGGTTTCATCAAATATCCTCAAGACGCTGGAATCCCGTAACTGGATAGAAGTCGTCGGCACACGCGATACGCCAGGCCGCCCCGAGCTATTCGCTACCACCAAACGGTTGCTCGATGACTTGAATCTGCGCGCTTTGCAAGAGTTACCCTCCTTGCAGGAAATCGGCGCGCTGCTGGAGCAGGATGCCGCGTGTTAATCCCAAAAAGTTCATTAACCTGAGGAAACGCTGATTTATCCTAAAAACCTTTTTTCGTGGACAAATGCTTTTTCCGGGTTTATGCGTCATTCCCGCAAAAGCGGGAATGATAAATCTTTAGCGTGTGTTCCAAACACATGCTGAGGTTTGTAAAGTCACCCATAGCTAATCGCGACATAGCCATCAATTTTTATTGAACGTTTAAAGGTTTTCTGTTTTAATTGCGACTGTCATTTTAATAATTGTTTAATAATTGAAATATAAAATCATGGAATCAGAACAGGTAGTGACGGCACTGGCGGCACTGGCGCAACCTACGCGACTGGCGATTTTTCGTCTGCTGGTGGTCTGCGGACCACAAGGCATGGCGGCAGGGCAGCTGGCCGAGAAGCTGGATGTGTCTCCAGCTAATATGTCGTTTCATTTCAATAAGTTGTGTCACGCTGGCTTGGTGGTTAGCCGTCAGGATGGGCGTTTTGTTTATTACGCGGCCAATTTTGCGGCGATGAACGGGATGCTGGCTTTTTTGACAGAAAACTGTTGCGAGGGCAATGCCTGTGCCATGCCGGTTAAAAAATGTTGATAACGTTAATGGGAGAAGCAAAATGACTGAAAAGCAATATAACGTGCTGGTGTTATGTACCGGTAATTCCGCGCGCAGCATTCTGGGTGAGGTGCTGTTCAATAGCCTAGGGAAGGGTAAGTTCAAAGCCTACAGCGCCGGCAGCAAGCCCGCAGGCAAAGTCAATCCGGGCGCGATCGAACTGTTGCAGGCGCAGGGTCACAGCATCGAAGGGCTGCGCAGCAAAAGCTGGGATGAATTCGCCGCCCCCGGCGCACCTGAAATTGATTTTATCTTCACTGTTTGTGATAACGCGGCGGGTGAGAGCTGCCCGATCTGGCCGGGCAAGCCCGCCACCGCGCACTGGGGTATTCCTGATCCCGCGCATATTGAGGGTGATGAAGCTCGCCGTGCCGCATTCAAAACTGCCTACGCGCAATTGGCACGCCGCATCCAATTGTTCATGAATTTGCCCATCGAGAAACTGGACAAAATTACCCTGAAAGAAAAGCTCGCCGAAATCGGTCGCCTTCAAGACTAAGGAGAACATGATGGGCAAGATACTCATAGTGCCCCATCCGGGTTGTTGCAACAACGTGCGCAACAGGAATGGACGCAAATACCGACCATACGGGAACGCTATGCCAGGCGTATCGGTATCGTGCCGATTCAGATTAAAGAGCCTGTCGGTGTCGCAGCACTGCGCGCGCTGTCGGCTTTCGCATCATCCTAGAAACGGCAGTTGGACGGGTTGGAGTGCGCGATTTTTGCGAGCTTTCGCCTGATGGCGAAATGCCTGCCTGACCCATTTGGGGTGCAGTGCAAGGCGCAACGACGCGGAATGGTTGTTCCATTCCAAGGAGTTGCAACGCCGCAATGTGCCCCACAAATTGTGCAATCCGACTCGTAGCGAACTCACCTGATAGGTGAACGTATTTTTTCAAAAAACATCAATAAAATCATTGAATTATAAAAGAAAAAAAGCGGTCAACTGCCGTTTTTAGGATCATCGCAGCCACATGGCATAACCCAAACTATCGAGAGCAGAGAAGATGAATCTATTTGAACGTTATTTAACCTTATGGGTCGGGCTGTGCATTATTGCCGGTGTGCTGCTGGGGCAATTTTTGCCGGGCGTGTTTCAGGTCATAGCCAGCCTGGAAGTGGCCAAGGTGAACCTGCCTGTCGGCGTGCTGGTGTGGGTGATGATTATCCCGATGTTGCTGAAGATTGATTTTGGCGCGCTGCGCCAGGTCAAGAAGCATCGTCGTGGCATGGGTGTCACGTTGTTTATCAATTGGGGGGTGAAGCCTTTTTCGATGGCGTTTTTGGGCTGGTTGTTCATTCGCCATGTGTTTGTGGACTATCTGCCGCAAGACCAGTTGGATAGCTATATCGCCGGACTGATTCTGCTGGCGGCAGCGCCTTGTACCGCGATGGTGTTTGTATGGAGCAATCTGGTCAAGGGTGATCCCTATTTCACTTTGTCGCAAGTGGCGCTTAACGATGTCATCATGATTTTTGCCTTCGCGCCGCTGGTGGCGCTGCTGCTCGGTGTCGCCAGTATCGCCGTGCCGTGGGGCACACTGACCGTCTCGGTTATTTTTTACATCGTGATTCCGGTGATTATCGCGCAGCTGCTGCGCCGCCAGTGGTTGAAGCGGGGTGAGGAAAACTTTAACAGTGCGATGCAACGTATCGGGCCGTATTCGATGGGCGCGTTGTTGTTGACCCTGGTGTTGCTGTTTGCCTTACAGGGTAAGGCCATCGTCGCACAACCGCTGGTGATTGCTATGCTGGCCGTACCTATCCTGATACAAGTCATTTTTAACTCCGGTCTGGCCTATTGGTTGAATCGTCGCCTGCGCGTGGCACATTGTGTCGCCGCCCCTTCCGCTCTGATCGGCGCGAGCAATTTCTTTGAGCTGGCGGTCGCTACGGCAATCAGTTTGTTCGGTTTCCAATCGGGGGCTGCGCTGGCCACCGTCGTCGGTGTGCTGATCGAAGTGCCAGTCATGCTGGCGGTGGTTGCCGTGGCAAACAATACCCGCGACTGGTATCAGCAGTTGAATAAATGCTGAGCGGTTTTAACAACGATGCAAGCATTCTACAATCCAGCACAATCTCTCTGTCGGTACGAAGTGTGCGAAGGATTGTGCGAATGAGTGTGATAGAATGCGCCCCTTTATATCTTAGCAAGGCTTTTTTTCATGGCACGTCAACTCCGCAACATCGCTATTATCGCCCACGTTGACCACGGTAAAACTACCCTGGTTGACAAGCTGCTTTCTCAGGCCGGTTCTTTCACCGCTCACCAGCACGTTGCTGAACGTGTCATGGACAACAACGACCTTGAAAAAGAGCGCGGTATTACCATTCTGGCGAAGAATTGTGCGGTGGAATTCAAAGGGGTGCATATCAACATCGTTGACACACCGGGCCACGCCGACTTTGGCGGTGAAGTAGAGCGCGTGCTGGGTATGGTTGACGGTGTGTTGCTGCTGGTTGATGCCGTTGATGGCCCAATGCCGCAGACGCGTTTTGTGACCAAAAAAGCACTGGCATTAGGCTTGCGTCCTATCGTCGTTATCAACAAAGTAGATAGGCCGGGTGCGCGCCCTGATTGGGTAGTAGATCAAACTTTCGATTTGTTCGACAAGCTGGGTGCGACCGATGAACAGCTGGATTTCCCGGTTGTTTACGCATCGGCCTTGAACGGCTATGCCATGACCGAACTGGAAAATGTGGGTGACAACATGTTCCCGCTGCTGGATGTGGTGTTGAGCCACGTTCCGGCTCCCAGCGTCGCCGCTACCGAAGAACCGTTACAGCTGCAAATTTCAGCCCTCGATTATTCCAGCTTCGTGGGTCGTATCGGTGTGGGTCGCGTGAATCGCGGGAGCATCAAGCCAGGCCAGGAAGTCATGGTCATGAATGGCGACAAGTCATCCAAAAAAGCGCGTGTTAATCAGGTGCTGGGATTTCGTGGCATTGACCGCGTGTTGCTGGATGAAGCGCTGGCAGGCGACATCGTGTTGATCAACGGTATTGATGAAATCGGTATCGGCGTGACCATCGCCGATGTCAGCAAGCCCGAGGCATTGCCTTTGCCCAAGATTGACGAACCGACGCTGAGCATGAACCTGATGGTCAATACCTCGCCGTTGTGCGGTCAGGAAGGCAAGTTCATCACCAGCCGTCAGATTCGTGACCGTCTGAACAAGGAGTTGCTGGTCAACGTCGCCTTGCGCGTCGAGGAAACTGACAATACCGATGTGTTCCTGTTGTCCGGTCGCGGCGAGTTGCACCTGACGATTTTGCTGGAAAACATGCGCCGTGAAGGTTTTGAAATGGGCGTGGGTAAGCCGCGTGTGGTTTACCGCGAAATCAACGGCGAAAAATGCGAACCGTTTGAAATGTTGACCGTGGATGTGGAAGACACTAACCAGGGTGCGGTGATGGAAGAGCTGGGTCGCCGTCGTGGTGACTTGCAAGACATGCAACCGGATGGTCATGGGCGCGTGCGTCTGGAGTACCGCATCCCCGCGCGCGGGCTGATCGGTTTCCAATCCGAATTCATGACGCTAACGCGCGGCACCGGCATCATGGCACACGTGTTTGACGACTATGCACCGGTCAAGGCCGATATGCCAGGTCGCCGCAACGGCGTGCTGATTTCCTCCGAAAAAGGCGAAGCCGTCGCCTACGCTTTGTGGAAGCTGGAAGATCGCGGCCGCATGATCGTCGTTCCTGGCGATGTGTTGTACGAAGGCATGATTATCGGTATTCACAGCCGTGATAACGATCTGATCGTCAACCCGATCCGTGGCAAGCAACTGACCAATATTCGTTCATCCGGCACAGATGAGGCCGTGCGTTTGACCCCGCCCATACGCCTGACGCTGGAAGGCGCGGTTGAATTTATTGACGATGATGAATTGGTCGAAATTACGCCTGTTTCGATTCGCGTCCGCAAACGTTTCCTGACTGAAAACGAGCGCAAGCGCAACGTACGCGGCTTGTAATTTGTCGGCTGCATAAACAAAACGCCGCGCGGTTCATAGCCTCGCGGCGTTTTGTATTTGTCATCGCCGTGCGGTGTTTTGAGGACTTGAGTCATGCTGGAAATAATCACGTTGGTTTTATTGGGTTGCGTCCTGATCGGCCTGCTATGGCTGGGGTCGCGGATGGCGGCCTGGTCGCATGGGCAAGCGGAGTGGATGGGGCGAATGCTTGAAGAAAAGCATAGGCTGATGCTGGGTGACTTGCACGAGGGGCTGACGCGGCAGGGCGACCGCATGGTGCAGGCCACGGCAGACAGCTCCGAACGCTTGCGCGAGGTTGTCTCGCAGGAACTGAAATCCACCCGCGAGGCGATGCAGGGCTTGCAACTGGCGCAACAGGATGGCTTGTCGGCGACCCGTGAGGAGTTGCTGCGCCAACTTGCTGCCTTTTCTGCCGAACTACAGGCCAAACAGGAATTGATGCGCGTCGAGATGATAGGCAAGACGCTGCAAACGCTCGCGGAGCAGGGGCGCGCCGACCAGGAATTGATTCAGTCCACCCTGAAACGCGCCACCGAGATGCTGTCTTTGAGCATCGAAGGACTCACCAAAACCACTGATGCGCGGCTGGAGCAAATTTCCGGCAAGGTCGCCGAGCGGCTGGATGAGGGCTTCAAGAAGACCAACGAGACTTTCCTTAATGTGATGACCCGCCTGGCGACCATAGACGAGGCGCAGAAGAAGATAGACAGTTTGACCACCAACGTGGTGAGCCTGCAAAATCTGTTGGGCGACAAGCGTTCGCGCGGGGCGTTCGGCGAGGTGCAACTGGAAGGTCTGGTGCGCAATATCCTGCCGCCGGATGCTTACGCCTTTCAGGAAAAACTCTCCAACGGCAACCGCGTGGACTGCCTGCTGATGCTGCCCGCACCGACCGGCAAAGTGCCGGTGGATGCCAAATTCCCGCTGGAAAATTATCACAAGATGCTGGAATCTGGTTTGGCGGAATCAGACCGGCAGCTTGCGCGCCGCCAATTCAAGGCGGACATCAAAAAGCACGTTGATGATATATCTTGCAAGTATTTGATTATTAACGAAACATCTGATGGTGCAGTGATGTTTGTGCCCGCCGAGGCGGTGTTCGCCGAGATCCACGCTTACCATGCCGATCTGGTTGAATATGCGATGAACAAGCATGTCTGGATCGTCTCGCCGACCACGCTGATGGCGGTGCTGAACACGGCGCGCGCGGTGATGAAAGACGTCATGATGCGCGAACAGGTACATATCATTCAAAGCGAACTGGGCAAGCTCAGCGCGGATTTCAAGCGTTTTGACGAGCGCATGAAACGGCTGGCCGACAATATCCGCCGCGCGCACGAAGAGGCGGGGCAAGTCGAGATCACCAGCCGCAAGATCAGCGATCATTTCACTCGGATCGAGGCGGTAGAAGTGCTGGAAGTCAAAATTGAGGAGCGAATACAACCATGAGTTATTTTCTGGCGGGCGACATTGGTGGGACAAAAACGCGGCTGGCTATCGTCACCGTCAACGGCAACAAGGTCGGCATCAAACGGGAAGTCAGTTATCCCAGCCGGAATTACGCCGAGTTTGCAACGCTGCTGGGCGAATTTTTGGTGGGGTGCGATATTCCTCGCGCTGCGGCGTTCGGCGTGGCAGGCCCAGTTGTGGGTCGCGTGGTACAAACGACTAATTTGCCCTGGCGGATGGATGCCGATGCCCTGCTGCGGCAGTTTGGCTTCGCGCAATGCAGCTTGCTCAATGATCTGGAGGCGACCGCCTGTGGGCTGCCCGCGCTGACGGCTGGGGATTTGCTGACTTTGCAGGCCGGGGCTGCGGACGCGATCGGTAATCTTGCCGTGATTGCGGCAGGCACGGGGCTGGGCGAGGCGGGGTTGTACTGGGACGGCAGCCACCATCAGCCGTTCGCCACGGAAGGCGGACACGCCAGCTTTGCGCCCGGCAATACGCTGGAGTTCGCGCTGCTGCGCCATTTACAACAGCAGTTTGGACATGTCAGCTGGGAGCGCGTGGTGTCGGGGATGGGACTGCGCGATCTGCATGAATTCCTGTGCCAGTATCGCCATACCCCCGCGCCCGACTGGCTGGTGGAGGAAATGCAGGCCGGCGACGCGGGGGCGGCGATTTCCAATGCGGCGCAGCACGGGCGCGATGAAATTTGCGTCGAGACGCTGAATTGGTTCGCGCGTTTGTATGGTGCGGAGGCGGGCAATCTCGCGTTGAAAATCATGAGTCGAGGCGGTTTGTATCTGGGCGGCGGCATTGCCCCTAAAGTCTTGCCTTTGCTGCAAAGCGGTGCTTTTTTACAGGCTTTCCTCGACAAGGGCAGGATGCGCCCTTTGCTCGAAGCGATGCCCGTTAAGGTCATACTGAATGACCGCGCCGCGCTGTATGGCCCGGCATTGCGCGCCGCTCGTCAGACTTCTGGCACAGAGCATTCTGTTCCGGTTTAGCCCTTTTATATATGACACGGGTGCAGTTAGTTGTTAAACTTCGCCCCTGTTTCTTCTCGCAACCTACAAATTAATTTTACACAGGCGTTTGTCATGAGTTCCCAAAAAAAATCCACTTTCACTCAGCTAGATCGTTCCAAACCCGATGTTCTTAAACGGATGCTCTCCAACCATTTGGTTTATACCGAAGGTAAATCTGTTGATACCGCTACCGGGCGCGACTGGTTTGAGGCAGCAGCCCATTCGGTACGCGATCAATTGATCGAACAACAGTTGCAGACTACGGATGAATGTTTGCAAAAAGATCCCAAACGGATTTATTACCTCTCGCTGGAATTTTTGATAGGTCGCACGCTGTCAAACGCGGCACTCAATTTGGGTCTGGAACCTTCATTGCGCGAGAGTTTGAAGTCGTTGGGCAAGGATCTGGAAGAGGTTGAGGAAACCGAGATTGATGCCGCGCTGGGTAATGGCGGTCTGGGTCGTCTGGCGGCTTGTTTCCTCGATTCCATGGCGACGCTGGATCTGCCGGGACAAGGCTACGGTATCCGTTACGAATACGGTATGTTCAACCAGCGCATCGAGAATGGGCAGCAAGTTGAGCGGCCTGATAACTGGTTGCGTTTTGGCAACCCTTGGGAATTTCAACGCCCTGAGCGCATGTATCCCGTCACTTTCTTTGGTCACGTTGTTCATTTCCCGGATGGCAAGGGGGGAGTGGAGCATCACTGGGTAGATGGTGAAACCGTGATGGCGATGGCCTACGATTTGCCTATCCCGGGCTATAACACCAATACCGTCAATAGCTTGCGTTTGTGGGCGGCTAAATCCACGCGCGAATTTAATCTCGAATCTTTTAATGCGGGCGACTATCTCAGCGCGGTACAGGACAAGAGCTTGTCTGAAAGTTTGTCCAAGGTGCTTTATCCCAACGACAGTTCGGCTGTCGGTAAAGAACTACGTCTGAGACAGGAGTATTTCTTTGTCTCTGCGTCCATACAGGATATTTTGGGTGGCTTCTTGCTTAATCACAGCGATTGGAATCAATTGCCTGAGAAGGTGGCTATTCAGCTTAACGATACGCACCCGGCCATTGCGGTGTCTGAAATGATGTATCAATTGATGGATGTACATGGTCTGAAATGGGATTGCGCGTGGAAGCTGGTCACACAAATTTTCGCCTACACCAACCACACCTTGATGCCTGAAGCCTTGGAAACCTGGTCTGTGGCGAAGTTTGAACGGGTGTTGCCGCGTCATCTGGAAATTATTTTTGAGATTAACCAGCGTTTCATGGAACAGGTTAACCATAATTTCCCAGGCGACACCGAATTGTTGAGGCGCGTTTCCATCATTGATGAAAACAATGGACGCCGCGTGCGTATGGCACACCTCGCCGTGGTGGGCAGCCATACCGTCAATGGCGTGGCCGCGATCCACAGCGAATTGTTGAAAACGACCCTGTTTGTTGATTTTCACCGTATTTTCCCGGGCAAATTCATCAATGTCACCAACGGCATCACGCCGCGTCGCTGGTTAAATCAATGTAATCCGGAATTGTCTGATCTGATTGCTGCCAAGATAGGCGATGGCTTCGTGCGCAATCTTGATCAACTCAAAAAGTTGATTCCTTTTGCCGATGATGCCGCCTTCCGTAAGGCGTTCCGTGCCGTAAAACAGGCCAACAAATTGCGTCTTGCCGATTACATTCAGAAGAAGGTAGGTATTACCGTTGATCCTGACTCAATGTTTGATATACAGATCAAGCGTATTCACGAGTACAAACGTCAGCTGCTAAATGTGTTGCATGTGATTACCTTGTATAACCGCATCCGTAGCGGTAATGCGCATTCGGTAACGCCGCGCACCATCATTTTTGGCGGTAAAGCGGCACCTGGTTATAAAACCGCCAAGCTGATTATTCGCCTTATCAATGATGTGGCCAATATTGTCAATGACGACCCTGCCGTACAAGGCAAGCTCAAGGTGGTGTTCCTGCCTAACTACGATGTGTCATCGGCAGAAAAGCTGTTCCCTGCCAGTGACTTGTCCGAGCAGATTTCTACTGCGGGTACGGAAGCATCCGGTACGGGCAATATGAAAATGGCGCTGAACGGTGCGTTGACCATCGGTACGCTGGATGGTGCCAATGTTGAAATCCTCGAAGAAGTGGGTAACGACAATATTTTCATTTTTGGTTTGACTACCCCGCAAGTCGCCGCTTTGCGTGCGGATGGTTACAGTGCGTGGGAACATTACTACGGTAACGATGAGTTGAAGCAGGTGCTGGACATGATAGGCAACGGTTTCTTCTCGGTTGAAGAGCCTGATCGTTATCGTCAGATTTTTGACAATCTGACGCAGTACAACGATCACTATTTGTTGCTGGCTGATTACGCCAGTTACATCTCTACTCAGGACATGGTGGGTTTGCTCTATCAGGACAAGGAAGAATGGACGCGTCGCGCCATCCTTAACGTCGCGAATATGGGCAAATTTTCCAGTGATCGAACCATCATGGAATACGCTGAAAATGTCTGGAATGTTAAAAGCGCGAATCTCTAGCCGACAGGGTAGAAAATTTTTCGAGTTGTAATTAAAAAGCCGCCCAATTATTTGGGTGGCTTTTTAATGTGCCATGGAAGAACGCCTTTAGATGCAGCGTCGTGTCACCGATGCATTGCGTTTTGCAGCTCGAGCTTGCGCTATAATTCACGGCGTTGCATAAGTTTCATACTGTTTCCGATGCGCCAGTTGTACATAAAAATAACGGAACAACAAAAATGTCCATGCCGTCATCGCAATCATTTCGGTTTGATTCCATGTTTAAACAGAGGGGGAGAAATGCCTGAAATTAAAGTATTGTTTGCAACTTCTGAAGTTGCGCCACTGATCAAAACTGGGGGCTTGGCCGATGTCAGCGGGGCGTTGCCAGCCGCGCTGCGAGCGATCAATGTGGATGTGCGCGTGCTGGTTCCAGGCTATCCTCAAGTGATGGAAAAAATGGGGCCGCACGAAGTGGTGGCAAATTTCCCGGAAATTTTAGGTTTTCCACCGTCAACGCTGATTTTCAGCATCATGGGAAATGGCGTGCCGCTGCTGGTGCTGGATTGTCCGATGTTATACCAGCGTACGGGGGGGCCATATGCTGACCCGACAGGGCATGACTGGCTGGACAACCCGGTGAGATTTGGTTTGCTGTCCAAAATAGCCGCCGTGCTGGGAAGCCGGGAATCACCATTGAGATGGCATCCCGATCTGGTGCATTGCAATGACTGGCAAACCGGTTTGACAGGGGTCTATCTGAGTGTTGCAGAAGGTGCTGTACCGAATATCATTACTATTCATAATTTGGCATTTCAGGGTAATTTCAGTCCCAGAAAGGTGCAGATGTTGCATCTGCCTCCCACCAGCTTCAATGTCAATGGTGTCGAGCTGTACGGCAATATGTCCTTCCTCAAGGCGGGTCTGTATTACGCTTACCACATCACCACGGTCAGCCCGACCTACGCCCAGGAAATTCAGGGTGAAACATTGGGCTTCGGCCTGCAAGGCCTGTTGCATAGTCGTAGCGAGGATGTGACAGGTATTCTTAACGGGATTGATACCGACGAATGGAATCCGGAAAGCGATAAGTATCTGGATAGTCATTTTGGTCCTGCACGCATGGCAGGCAAGGATAAGAACAAACTTGCATTGCAAAACCGTATGGGTCTGAAACCGGAAGCCGATGTGCCATTATTGGGAGTGGTGAGTCGTTTTACACATCAGAAAGGGCTGGATTTATTACTGGAAATTGCCCCGCGCCTGCTTAAATTACCGGTACAGCTGGTCATGCTGGGTAGCGGCGATCCCGTTATGCAAAAAACCGCACGCGCGCTGGCACAAAAATTTCCCGGAAAAATTGCCGCAACGGTGGGCTTCGATGAAGGACTGTCGCATCAAATCGAGGCAGGGGCGGATATGTTTATCATGCCGTCGCGCTTTGAGCCTTGCGGCCTGAACCAGTTTTATAGCCAGCGCTACGGTACACCGCCGATTGTCAATAACACCGGCGGTCTGGCGGATTCCGTGGTGGATTGCACCCCGCAAACACTCAAGGCAGGCACAGCCAGTGGTTTCGTGCTGAAAGGCATGACGGCAGACGATTTGTTCGACACCATCCAACGCGCTGTTGAGCTATACCATGACCAGAAGAAATGGAAAGTGCTGCGTAAAAATTGCATGACCAAGGACTTTAGCTGGGAAACCAGTGCCCGTGCCTATCGCGAAGTTTATATGAAGGTGCTGGGAAGAATAGAATAGAAGCGCAAGTTATCCCTTGATCAGACTGGATTCCCGGGGGGGTACGGCATACGCCCCCTGACGGGAAATACCCCTTGCCACAGGGCCGTAATACAGCGAATAAGTCGCCTGGTTTTATACCCCTTGCTTCAAACTGGCCGAGATGAATTCGTCCAGGTCGCCGTCCAGCATCCCTTGGGTGTTGCCCACTTCATAATTGGTGCGTAAATCCTTGATGCGCGACTGATCCAGCACATAGGAACGAATCTGATGCCCCCAGCCGATGTCGGATTTGCCGTCTTCCAGCATCTGTTTTTCTTCGTTGCGTTTGCGCAACTCCTCTTCATACAGCCGTGATTTCAGCATCGCCATCGCTTCGGCGCGGTTGCGGTGCTGCGAGCGGTCGCTCTGGCATTGCACCACGATGTTGGTCGGAATGTGGGTAATACGCACCGCCGAATCGGTTTTGTTGATGTGCTGCCCGCCCGCACCGGATGCGCGATAGGTATCTACGCGCAGGTCGGCTGGGTTGATTTCCACTTCGATGGAATCGTCCACTTCGGGATAGACGAACACGCTGGAAAACGAGGTGTGGCGGCGGTTGCCAGAATCGAACGGTGATTTTCGCACCAGCCTGTGTACGCCGGTTTCCGTGCGCAGCAGGCCATAGGCATATTCGCCGCTGACCTTGAGCGATGCGCCCTTGATGCCCGCGACTTCGCCGTCGGATTGCTCCAGAATTTCCACCTGAAACCCCTTGCGCTCGCAGTAGCGCAGATACATGCGCAGCAGCATGGAAGCCCAGTCCTGCGCCTCGGTGCCGCCGGAACCCGACTGAATGTCTATGAAACAGTTGTTCGGGTCCATCGGGTGGGAGAACATGCGCATGAATTCCAGTTTGGCGACGCGCTGCTCGATGTCCTGAATGTCGGTAGCCGTGCTGTTCAGTGTCTCGTCATCCCCCTCCGCCTGCGCCATTTCAAACAGTTCTGTCGCGTCATTCAGGTCTTGCTGAATTTTGGAAAGACCCAGTACCACATTTTCCAGCATCTTGCGTTCGCGCCCCAGTTCCTGCGCGCGCTTGGCATCGTTCCAGATGGTGGGGTCTTCGGCGAGTTCGCTGACTTCGGTCAGGCGTTCCTGCTTGGTATCGTAGTCAAAGATACCTCCGTAATTCGGCGCTGCGCAGTGCCAGGTCTTGCAGTTGATTGTTGATTGAATTGATTTGTTCGACTTCCATGATTTTTTCCTGAGCTAGGCGGGGTGTTTGATTGCACGCTGAAACGGGCGCGATTATAGCGCAAACCAGCCCAGCAAAATGCCGCAGGCGATGGCGGCAAAGCCGCCGACTATGCGTTTGGCCAGTTCGCGCCCGCCGATGAAATACACCATGCCGAATTTGAAGGCGAGGTTAGCGACAAAGGCGAGAGCGATTGCAGTGACGGTCTGGTACTCAGTTAGTTGACCGAGTTTGAACAGGCGCAGGCTGGACAGGGTAATGGCATCTACATCGGTCAGCCCGGACAGCAGCGCAACCATGTATAAACCCTGGCTGCCCGCAATATCTTTCATCCATGCGGTCACCAGCAACACGACGACGTACAGCAAGCCAAAGCTCAAGGCGGAATGTAATTCGGCGGGGTTTGAAGTGGCGGGAATCTGCAAATCGGTGGTGTCCCGCATTTTGCGCCGGTTGTACAGCACGACCATCAAACCGAGTATCAATCCGCCGGACAGTACGGGGAACAGGCCGGGCAGCGTGCCATAAGCCAATACCGCGCTGACCGCCATCAGGCGCACGATGACGACGATGCTGGCGATGACGATCACCGAGGCGGCGAGATTCAACATGAGCGGAGTGTTTTTGCCGTGTTTCGCATAAATCATCGTGGTGGCGGTGCTGGAAGCCAGCCCGCCGAAGAACCCCAGCAACGGCGCGCCATAACGCGTACCCACCGCGTGCAGCGCGGCATAGCCGGCGAGGCTGATGCCGGAAATCAAAACCACCATTAACCAGGCTTGGTGCGGGTTGACCGCACCGTAAGGGCCGTAACTCTGGTCGGGGAGGATGGGCAAGATGATGAAAGTCAGCACGGAAAATTGCAGTACCGCCAACAGGTCGTGGCGCGTCAGTTTTTGGCTAAATCCGCGCAATTCGGGTTTTAAATAGAGCAGGGCAGTAATGCCTATCGCCAGCATCACGGCGAGTTTGGCGAGTCCTAACCAGATTATCGCGCCCAGGCCATAACTGAGCAGCAGGGCGATGACGGTGGTTGTGCCGGGATCGTTTTCCTGATTGGGGGTGTTGAAATAGGCCGCAACAATCATTCCTGCTACGCCAAGCAGTCCGCCGATTAACAGCCAAGGGGTGCCGAGTTTCGTGGAGAGCAGGGCGGACAGCGTGCCAAACACGGCGACCAGCGCAAAAGTGCGCAATCCCGCTTTGGCCGACGGGTTGCGTTCACGCTCAAGCCCTATCAGCAAACCGATGGCAAGGCTGGTGAGAAATTGCGGCAAGGCTTCTATGCCATTGCTTTGTAAGATGCTTAATTCCATTGCGTTTCCTCTTTAATCAGGTTCAAGGTGCAAGGGGTAATGTCCAAGGTTCAAGGGGTAAGCAAATACGGGATAGGTGTCCCTTATCGCTGTTTTTACTCCCAATGTCGAATAATGAGTTGCAGGCTCTGCGCGCCCTGGTATTCGTTGACGCTCAAGCTATACACGGCATGGATCCGTCCGGGCAGCGGTTCGTTATGACCGAATAGTATCGCTTCCACGGGCGCGCCATGTATGGATAGACGCAATTTGAGATGTTTTTCGCCAACTACACGTTGATTTTCCACGACAAAATCATTATCGAATTGCGGGGCAGGGAAGCCCTGCCCCCAAACCTGTTCATCCAGCAAGTGCGCCATCTCAAGGGTCATGCCGCCTTGTTCCAGTGCGCCATCGGTTTCGATGCGTTGCTGCAAATCGTCTGCGGAAATCAGTTCGCTGGCGACTTGCTCGAAGGCGACGACAAATTTAGCAAAATCCGCTTCGTCCAGGCTCAAGCCCGCCGCCGCAGCATGTCCGCCGAATTTTTTAATCAGTGCGGGCTGACGTTTGCTGACCAGATCCAGCGCGTCGCGCAGGTGCAGCCCTGGAATGGAACGCCCCGAACCCTTGATTTCTCCGTTGTTGGAGGGGGCGAAGGCGATCACCGGGCGATGAAATTTGTCTTTAAGCCTCGATGCGAGGATGCCGATTACGCCCTGATGCCAGCCTGGGTCGAACAAGGTGAGACTAAAGCCGTCTTGCGGATTGATGGATTCGAGCACCGCCAGCGCGGTGTCCTGCATGTCCGTTTCGATGCTGCGGCGTTCGTGATTAAGCGCGTCCAATTGGGTAGAAATGTTCAGCGCAATCGCTGCATCATCTGTGATTAAGTTATTGATTCCTAATGACATATCGTCTATTCGTCCGGCTGCATTCAAGCGCGGCCCGACGGCGAACCCCATGTCCATGCAGGTCGCTTTGGCAGGCGTTTTTTTGGCGACTTGCAACAGCGCGTTGATGCCGGGGCAGGCGCGTCCCGCGCGGATGCGTTGCAAGCCTTGTTGTACCAGGATGCGGTTATTCTGATCCAGTTTGACGACGTCGGCGACCGTGCCGAGTGCGACCAAATCCAGCAATTCAAGCAGTTTGCGTCCCAGTGCTTCGGGCATTTGACCCCGGCTGCGCAATTCGGCGCGCAGCGCCAGCAGCACGTAGAACATCACCCCCACGCCCGCCAGATGCTTGCTGGGGAAGGGACAGTCGGGCTGATTGGGATTGACGATGCAGGCTGCGTCGGGAAGTGAATCGCCAGGCAGGTGATGATCGGTAACCAGCACCCGCATCCCCAGCCGATTGGCTTCCGCTACGCCCTCCAGACTGGCGATGCCGTTATCTACCGTGACCAAAATATCGGGGTTAGACCGTTTGGCGAGATGCACAATCTCGGGGGTCAAACCGTAGCCATAGGCAAACCGGTTCGGCACGATGAACTCGACTTGCGCGCCAAAAGCGCGCAGACCTCGCACGGCAACGGCACAAGCCGTTGCACCATCGCAATCATAGTCGGCGATGACCAGTAGTTTTTTTTGAGCTGCAATCGCATCGGCCAGCAGACAGGCCATTTCTCGCGCATTCTTCAGCTTGTCGAAGGATAGCAGGTGGTCAAAAGACGTTTCCAGTTGTTGTGTGTCGGTTATTCCACGCGCCGCAAATATTCTTGCCAAGGCGGGTGGATAGCCATTATCCAGCAATTGTTGTATTGCGTTTGCGGGAATAGCGCGTAGCGAGATTTGCGTCATGAGATGCGTGTCTTGATGTTTTGAGTGAGCGCAGTTTAACACTCGAATTGTTTGTAAATCAGGGAGTGGCTCGAGGTGCCGATCTTTCTCGTTTTTTTTAATCAGGTGCGCTAGAATTCTGCCCTTAACTTTAAGTTGGATAGATAAATCGTGGCTCTAATAGTACAAAAGTATGGTGGTACATCGGTTGGCAGCACGGAACGCATTAAAAATGTGGCGCGACGGGTGGCCAGGTTCAAGGAAAAAGGCCATCAAATCGTGGTGGTGCTATCGGCAATGAGCGGTGAAACCAACCGTCTGATTGGGTTGGCAAAAGAAATTCAGGCTGAGCCTGATCCGCGAGAACTGGACGTGATTGTTTCTACAGGCGAACAGGTCACTATCGGTTTGTTGACGATGGCGCTCAAGGAATTGGGACTGAAAGCCAAGAGTTATACCGGTGCTCAGGTCAGGATATTGACCGATGACGCGCATACCAAGGCGCGCATTCTCAGTATAGATGAACATAATATTCGTGCCGATCTGGTCAATGACTATGTGGTCGTGGTGGCGGGCTTTCAGGGCGCGGATAAAGACGGCAATATCACCACGTTGGGACGCGGCGGTTCTGATACCACGGGTGTGGCAATTGCTGCGGCGCTAGGTGCGGACGAATGCCAGATTTATACCGATGTGGACGGCGTTTATACGACCGATCCGCGCATGGTTCCCGAGGCGCGTCGTTTGAAGAGCATTACCTTTGAGGAAATGCTGGAAATGGCCAGCCTGGGATCCAAGGTTCTGCAAATTCGTTCTGTGGAGTTCGCCGGAAAATACAAGGTCAAGCTGCGCGTGCTGTCCAGTTTTGAAGAAGAGGGCGAAGGCACGCTGATTACTTTTGAGGATAAAGACAAAATGGAACAAGCCATTATTTCAGGGATCGCATTCAACCGCGATGAAGCAAGAGTTAATGTACTGGGTGTGCCGGACAAGCCGGGCATCGCTTATCAAATATTGGGGCCAGTCTCGGATGCCAATATAGATGTGGACATGATTATCCAGAACGTTGGTGTGGACGGTACGACAGATTTCTCCTTCACTGTGCATCGTAATGAATTCACCAAGACGATGGATATCCTCAACAAGCAGGTTGCGCCGCATATTGGCGCGCGTGAAGTGGTCGGCGACAGCAAAGCCGCGAAAGTCTCTGTGGTGGGTGTGGGTATGCGCTCTCATGTAGGCATCGCCAGCAAGATGTTCCGTACGCTGTCGGAAGAGGGTATCAATATTCAAATGATTTCCACCTCGGAAATAAAGATTTCCGTGGTAATAGACGAGAAATATCTGGAACTCGCCGTGCGCGTATTGCACAAGGCGTTCGATCTGGATCAGGAAGATGCATAAATAATCATAAATAGTTTGACAGCTAGAGGGGTTCTCTTTATGATGCGCACCTCTTCGGAGAGGTGGCCGAGAGGTCGAAGGCACGCCCCTGCTAAGGGCGCATACGAGCTTAAACTTGTATCGAGGGTTCGAATCCCTCCTTCTCCGCCAAGATAGTATGTTGTAAATTTTCAAATGCGCCCGTAGCTCAGCTGGATAGAGTACTTGGCTACGAACCAAGGGGTCAGGAGTTCGAATCTCTTCGGGCGCACCAATTAGGTATGAGTGTGGGCACTAGATTATTAGTGCCCATTTTCATTTGATGCATGGCATTTGCAAGCGCAGCATAGCTGCCCTTGATTGTCGCAGTGTCATCCTCCACCAGCACTTCATCCAACAGTATTCTTATGTAACCCTTGGCCAAAGCGGAGTCTTTTGCCAGCAATTTGCTGCGCAGCGCTTTGCCAAACAGGTCAACCTGACTCGGTTTCAGATATTCGATTGCAGCAGGCAGGGTTGTTCTGCGAGCTTCAGCGATCTGAATCAGCAACGCTTCTCGCGCTGTTTTATTTTGCTGGGACCGACGATGCGTGACTTCATCCAAATCGACAATGCCGCTTTCAATCGCATCAAGCAAGCGGTTCTGCCGTTCTTCCGTATTTTTGAGTTGCCGCTCCAAATCTGAAATGACTTCCTGCCGACTGTTTTTGCCTGATTGAATATGCTCACGTAATTCAGTCATCAAGGTTTGCAAGCGTTCTGGCTGCAAAACAGTATTCGCAACTTGATTCAGCACAATGCCGTCTAGTTTTTCCATCGGTAGATTCTTGCTGGTGCAGGCATGGTTACCTTGCCCACGACGACTGGTGCATTTGTAATAACGATAAGCGCCACTCTTGCCGGTGGACAGCGTCATGCGATGACCGCACACCCCACATTTGATAATGCCTGCCAGCAACACGGGCGAGGACATGGCTTTCGGAATGGCTGTACCGTTACCGGGAGCGCGCGATTCACGCACCATACGCACCCGCTCAAATATAACTGCATCAACAATGGCAGGAATATCGGTTTTGACCCACTCTTCGGGTGGACGCTGCTTGTTGGCTTTTGAATCACGCACGTTGAAATAATAGTCGCCCATATAGAGCGTATCTGACAACAGCGTATGCACCTTCTGGATGCTCCAAGGTTTGCCACGCATCAGATAGCCATGCTCGCTCAAATATTTGGCGATTTCCTTTAACCCCATCGACCGACCGTTCAAACCGTCCAGATAGAGGCGATATGCCAAACGCACCACATCTGCCTCTGCATTTTCAATCACGAGCTTCTTTTTTTGGCGCCCACGACTGGCAGCAACCTCCGTAGAGCTGGCACAATATCCAAACGGAGCGCGTGAACCATTAAAATAACCTTGGCGCGCGTTCTCCTTCATGGCGCGTGAAACATGCTTTGATATTTCCTTAGACTGATGTTCATCGAACATGCAGATGATGCGCCGCATCATCTCACCAGCTGCGTCATCGCTGGTTGGTTGCGTGATGGAAATAACTTTGACCTTATTCTTGGCGAGTTTACGTTCATACACGCCGAACTCAATGCCATCACGGAAGAAACGCGACAGACTGTGAATGATGATGGTCTCGAATGCAGGTGGTTTCATCAACGCATCGTTAATCATTTGCTGGAACACGGGTCGCTTGTCATCGGTAGCTGATGCACCGGGTTCGACAAACTCCTGCACCACCAGATGACCATTGGCTTTTGCCCACTCTCGCATCTGACGGAGCTGGTCTGGAATACTTAAATCATTTTCAGCTTGGCGGGTGGTACTGACACGGGCGTATAGGGCGACTTGCATGGCGTTCCTTGATAACAATGGGTGACGGATAGGGGCTGAAGCGATTACACAACACCGGCATCGGATTGCACTTCAGCGTCCAGTCGCTGCATTTCCTGCACGATGTCATCCAGAATAGATAACACCAGGTCAATCTCCCGTGCGCCAACTTCATGGAGCGCAGGTTTAAACTGAATACGCACCGGAATGGATGACAGCACATTCGGTTGCGGCTCGCCTGATGGCGAGAAGATAGGGTTTGAATCCACGGCACATACTCCACAGCAACCCCATTTCTATTTTAGAAAAGGGAGCTATGGGAGTGGTCGGCCAAGCAAAGAACGGACTTTGTCGTCACGATTCTCAACGCATTGACCAATTTCTGGCCGATACTTGAATCGCTTCCCAGCACAATGCCCTCACCAGAAAGCATCACGCCACCGTCCTGCCGCCCTGTTCGGGCACCTGTCGGCTGCCGTCCGTAAAGACGACGTGAGGTGGTTGACCTGTACGTACACAACCTCAGCCTTTAATCACGTACCCGCAAACTGTAGACGTTTTTAAGCATAAGTGCAAGTGTTTGTGCGTGTTTAATTCATTGATATGAAAGGGATAAATAGTTATCCACCCCAGTTGTGTCTTTTACAATAAAGAAAACAGCCAAGCGGCCTTTTCAATGCCAATCAGGAACAAAATTTCCCGGTATCGCAGCGATAAATCAGCTACACAACACCGTAGGTATCCGATTTTATCGTCTCCTCGAACATATGCTTTTGACGTATGAGCGCGTAAGCGCGATTGCCTTGCCCTTGTTTGTCGCTCTATTAACAGGAATTTGAAAGTTGTTTATTCCATAGTGCCGCGCGTAAGGAATCGAGCGCTTGCGCGAGAGGAAAACGCACGGAAAAGAAAAGGAAGGTTCAACACTGTAGGCGCGTTAAAACAAGATCATCTTGGTTTGCTATATTTAATGAAGTGAATGCTGATAGGTGAAAACTTAGGTAACAACATAGGTGAAGAGGTACACCTAAGTTGTTACCTATGTTTTCACCTAATTTTGAACAGAAATCTGAATTTTTTTGAGCGATAAATTTTATTTTTGAGTGGCGGAATTTAGCTTTTTTGTTTTTTTATAACAGCGTTTTTGTTTTTCTCTCACCTATGTTTTTAACTTGAGTACCGGGCAGTAGATGCAAACATGACATGCAGATATGCGTTGTTTGTATGTCGTGTTCGCATGTGATGTTCGCATCTATCCCTCAATGTTTTATTGGCTTTTATGCTTATATAGATGAAAATTTGCCAACATGAATTTCATGGAATACATAGTGAAAGTCAAAGGCGGAAAGTCAACGGCATCCTTAGGGACGGGGCTGGACAGCGCCCCTTTTCGCTGCCGCTCAACCCAGGCAATGCAGCCGAGCTTTAACCTCTTTGCTATGCAAAGGGGTTAGCCGTACTTCGAGGGGGTAAAGCTCTCCCCTCGAAGTACGGCTAACCCCTTTTGTGAACGGTGAAACTGTCCCCAACGGCTTCGCATTCCCTGGACGGGAATTGCTACGGTCTGACGATGAAACTGTCCGACGGTTAAAGCTCGGTGGCTTCGCCCCCATTCACTTTTTTGGCTCTATATGATTTACAGTGGATAATGCGACAATTTGACCATGAATAGTACAACTTTATTTGGCATGGCGCTCGGCCTACAAGCGCCTTGGC
>Ga0210022_1000254_pt1 | contig 40275 bp, 38 predicted proteins | sample CryGeymeta201520_FD_183984 | JGI IMG/M metagenome (GOLD analysis project Ga0210022, IMG submission 183984) | Groundwater microbial communities from Crystal Geyser aquifers in Utah, USA - Crystal Geyser metaG 2015-20 (SPAdes) (version 2) | ecosystem: Environmental > Aquatic > Deep subsurface >... | reverse complement strand
TAATGCCGCTCAGGAAAAATAGAGATGGAAGAAAGTAAGCGCTACACCATACTGGTGGTTGACGACGAAGAACCTATACGGAACATGGTCCGCCAGATGCTGGAGCTGTTCGGCTACAGATGCATCTGCGCGGCCGATACGACTGAGGCCCGTCTTTGCCTCAAGAACAATGATGTTCATCTTCTCCTTTGCGACATCAACATGCCGGGGGAATCCGGGCTCGAGTTTGTCAAGGACGTCATATCCCTGTATCCTGACACCGCAACCGTAATGGTAACAGGCATTGACGATCCCAATGTGGCGGAGGATGCCATTGCCATAGGGGCCTATGATTACATAATCAAGCCCTTTGATCACACGGAGATGCTGATAAGTGTTACAAACGCCCTCAGCCGCAGAAGGCTTGAGCACGACAATAGAATTTACCGGATGCGGCTCGAATCCCTTGTGGAAGAAAGGACCGCCGAGCTTCAGCTAAGCGAGGCGAGGCTAAGAGGCATCTTTGAGGCTGCCGAGCACGTTGCATTTGTCCTCGCGGGAGGGGCAGGCGAGAATGCGCCGATAACGGAGTTCAGCAGAGGCGCTGAAAAGCTTACGGGATATAGCTCCGAGGAGGTGCTTGGAAGACCTTTATCTGTTCTTGGGCTTCCCCCTGTTACTGAGTTATTGCCGGAAGCCCTCAACCGCATACCTGAAGCCTCAAGCAGATCAGCGGAGATCACATTCATTCGAAAGGGAGGGGAAGAGGTATTCGCTCTCCTGACCGTATATCCTCTCATTTCACCCACCTGGAAGGTCACATCCGTGCTCTATGTGGCAATTGACATATCGGAGAGAAAAAGGGCCGAAAGAGGTCTTGAAGAAAGCATGGCTCGTCTCAGGGAGGCCCTCGGAGGCACTATTGAAGCCATCGCCAAAACAATGGAGACAAGAGATCCATACACCGCAGGGCATGAGCAGAGGGTTGCAGAATTGGCCTGTGCCATCGGTGATGAGATAGGGCTTTCCCCGGACAGGATGGAGGGGCTCAAGATGGCCGGGATGGTCCATGACTTGGGAAAGGTCTCCATTCCGGTAGCCATACTGAGTAAGCCCGGTCGAATTAGTAAAATTGAGCTTGAACTCATCAAGACGCATTCGGTTACGGGGTATGAGATTCTTAAGGAGATAAAGTTTCCATGGCCGATAGCTCTCATGGTCCTTCAGCACCATGAAAGGATTGACGGGAGCGGCTATCCTTATGGGATAATGGGAGACGCACTCCTTCTTGAATCACGCATACTGGCAGTTGCCGACGTAGTAGAGGCCATGAGTTCACACAGGCCGTACCGTCCTGCATTGGGAATTGAGGCTTCCCTGGCGGAGATTGAAGGTAAGAAGGGCGTGCTCTACGATAAAGGGGTTGTTGATGTCTGCCTGAGGCTTTTCAGGGAGAAGGGCTTCAGGTTCTCTCATGCCTGATGCCGCGCTAAAACTTATAGTGGGACCGCTAACCCTCATGCCGGAATTTCCTTTGCCTTACCCCATGAACCTTCTCTTACGTCCCTGCCCGATAGGGAGGATAGCTGTGGGGGCTCAAGGCAATTTTTCTATGAATGGACAAGGCATTTCTACGTCGGCAATCATAAAGGCTCTTCCCGCTCAGTAACGCCAAAAGGGTATTTTATCGGGGGCTTTTCCCTTGACCGGCCATGAGGCTGTCTTCTATACTCCCTCACAAAATGCTCTATTTGAGCGGTTTAGCTGGTGTCCATCCGTAAATGAGATAGTTTTGTCGAGTTCAAGGCGGGCTATCATTTTAACCGGTTGAATACATTGAGGTATTTTGAGGGTTAAAATTCGAGTCCAACGCCGGTGAAAATAGCCATTTGCGGGTAGGCACTAAGCTATCACAAGGCAATAAGCAAAGAGATAACAGCTTACTAATGCCGGGCCCTTACGGGCCTTAATTCCACCGGGAGGTGTTTTATGGGAAAGGTAGCGATCATAGGGGTCGGGCAGAGTTCCTTTGTAAGGGGCTACGCAGGCTCTATCAGGGAACTGGCCTTCGAGGGCTTCAGAGAAGCGGTCAAGGATGCCGGAATAACATCAAAGGACATAGGGGCTTCGATAATATGTTCCGCGCCCGAATATGACAAGCAGAGGTCTCCGGCCGGAGTTTTTGCCGAATACCTGGGACTCGTGCCTCAGCCGACCTGCTATCTCGAGAGCCTTTGCTCGTCAAGCAGCATGGGGCTAAGGATGGCTTATTCACTGGTGGCATCCGGCCTCCACGACTCTGTGGCCGTCATTGGGTTTCAGAAGATGTCGGAGATATCATCGGCTGAATCGCAGGAGAGGATGGGACGAGGAGCAGATATCCAGTGGGAAAGCCCCTTTGGTACCATGATGCCTGCCTATTATGCCATGTATGCCCAGGCCCACATGGCTAAGTACGGGACAAGGCCCGAAGACCTTGCGCTCATAAGGGTAAAGGCTTCAACCTATGGCCAGATAAACGAAAAGGCCGTTTATCGAAAGGCTGTGAGCCTTGAAATGTTTTCCGATCCCGGAAGTCCCATGTCCGGTCCTGTGGCAAGCCCTCTCAGGGTGGGGGACTGCTGTGCCAATGCGGATGGAAGCTCATGCGTTATAGTGACAAATGAGGAGAAGGCGAGGAGCCTTTCAAAAAAACCGGTTTGGATACTGGGGCTTGGAGCGGCCTCGGCCCCTGTGAATCTCGCGGGCAGAGATCTCTTTACAGGCCTTTCGGTTGCCAGGCAGGCTGCGGACCAAGCCTACAAGATGGCCGGGGTAACCCCGAAGGATATTGACGTGGCGGAGGTGCATGACTGCTTTACCATCGCCGAGATGATGGCATACGAAGACCTTGGTTTCGCGGAAGCTGGGCAGGGAAAGGAACTCATCAGGGCCAAAGAGACCTACAAGGAGGGGCGCATACCTGTAAATGTTGACGGCGGCCTTCTATCCAAAGGTCATCCGATAGGAGCCACGGGCGGCTCCCAGATAAGGACCATCGTCCTTCAGTTGAGGGGAGAGGCAGGGGCCATGCAGGTAAAAAATCCTGAGATAGGCCTCGTGCACAACATCGGTGGTGTGGGTCTGTACGGCAATGTAAGCATACTTGGGAGGTAGCAATATGGCGGCTAAGAAAGAAGCTGATATTCGTTTCAGTAAGTTCGGCACGGTGAGCTTTACGGCCATCACCAAGGTCAACGACTTCGTGGATTTTCTTGAGCAGGGAAAGGTAATGGGCAGCCGCTGTAAGGATTGCGGACTGATGTTCTTCCCGCCGAGGGCGGACTGCCATAAGTGTCTGGCCGGCAATATGGAATGGTTTGAGGTGACCGGAAAGGGAAAGCTGGTAAGTTACAGCAGCCTTGCCTTTGCACCCATAGGGTTCGGTGATGATCTTCCATACACAATAGCGCTCGTTGACTACGGCCAATACAAGGTTTTCGCGCGCCTGTCGCCGGGACTCAAGCCTGAGGATGTCTCTGTAGGCATGGAGATGAAGACGGTTGCAAACAGGCTCCCCAACGGGCAGTTGAACTACGTTTTCGAAAGAGCCTAGGGGTTTAGGCACGCAGCGTCCTTAGGGGAAGCGGCCGATGAGGCGTTTTTTTGTAAAAGAAATAGATCCCGGGACCGATGAGGTAATTATTAAAGGCCGGGAGGCCCGCCATATAGGCTCTGTGCTGCGTATGGGGAGGGGTGACCGCCTGCACCTCATGGATGGAGAAGGACATCATTTCCTCGCGGTAATTCTGGAGACCGGCAAGCGGGGAGTCAGGACAAGGATTGAAAGCCGAATTTCCCCACCCCAGCCTTGTTCCATAAAGACGATTATCTGTCAGGCGCTTCTCAAGGGAGGCCATTTTGAGTACGTAATACAGAAGACTTCAGAGCTTGGAGTAAGTGCCGTAATTCCATTTTTTAGCGATAGGACTGTTGTAAGGCTAGACCGGAAGGGATTGGAATCAAGGATGAAAAGGTGGACTGAGATAGCCAGGGAATCCGCAAAACAGTCGGGACGGGATTTTCCTATGACTATTGAACCTCCGGTTGATTTCACTGAGCTTGTTTCAAGATGGGGCAGAGCTGCGTGCATAAGGCTCCTGCTCTGGGAAGATGAAGACAGGTGCGATTTAAAGGGCTTTCTTAGGACGCTTGAACCCATGAACATGATCACTGCGCTTGTCGGGCCCGAGGGGGGGTTCACCGGGGCGGAGGTGAAGTGGGCTGGAGAGGCCGGCTTTTCAGTCGTCTCGATAGGGGACAGGATACTGCGTGCCGATACCGCGGCGGTTGCCCTTGCCGCAATCCTGCAGTATGAGGCTGGATGTCTTTCCAGGGGTGGAATGCACAGCGGCGGATCGGATCATTTTAATAAAAATATCTAGTGTCCATCCGGAAAGGAGATAGTTTCGTCGAGTTCAAGGCGGGCGATAATTTTAACCACAGGAATACATTGACGTATTTCGAGGATTAAAATTTGAGTTCAACGCCGAAATCGGTGAAAATAGCCATTTCAGGATGGACACTATCTAAGGTTTTTTGAGAATTCGATAGTGTAATGGTAGAAAAACTTGCCATAATGTTTAAGATGTTGTATATTAGTCATCTGAACGAGGAATCTTGTTATGGCAGAACAAAAAGTCATTACGATATCGAAGGATATGGCTCTGGCAGACCGTATCTCTGTGGTTAGCAGGGAGATAACCCAGTGGCTCGAATCTCTTGAAGAGCCTTTCAATATGGAGCTGGATGTTATGAGGCTTGCCAAGTGCGAGGGTAACGGAGCTTACATTTATCATTACGTGATAGATAGATCCGTGAGATAGCACGGCGTTAACTAGTGTCCCTCCGGAAATGAGATAGTTTCGTCGAGTTCAAGGCGGGCGATAATTTTAACCACAGGAATACATAGACGTATTTCGAGGATTAAAATTTGAGCCCAACGCCGAAATCGGTGAAAATAGCCATTTCAGGATGGACACTAACTAATCTTTCTCGATTCGAAGGCGTGCCCCGAAAGGGGCATGCCTTTTTCATTTAAGGCCCCGACATCCGCCAGCCTTGAGGGAAAGAGCCAAATACCTGTCTCCTTCGGAAAACATGAGGCGCTTGTCCTCCATCATCCTTAAGAAGGCAAGCACCTTGTCATGAGCTATTCCATCAGAAAAGCCCAGTATTTCCGAAAGGCTACGCTGACTTTCACAGAACAGATAAATGCGGCGCGATGCGCCCTCAAGCCTATGGATCATGTGGGCGTTTCCGGGTCTGCGCTGGCGTATGATCAAAAACCCGCCTCCGTCCTGATGGCTAAGTATGGGCTCATGGAGTCTTCCCGTGTGAAGGGAGTCGTAAGACTCGGCCCATTGGGCAAGCTTTTTTCTTACCGGAGCCCACAGCTTCTTTTGAAGGGATTTATCAGCCCTGTAACCTTGAATCATTAAGACCAGGCCGGCGAGTACCTTTTTTGGGAAGAGGTGTCTGTAAAATGGATGATTACCTGTCCTGGTGATATTGAAGGCCATCGGGTTGCTCCAGGCGGGGCTTCCGAAGCCCAGCCAGAAGGAGATACCCTTGGGTGGTAGAAATGGAAAGGAAAAATCCATGGTCCTTAAGGTTTCGTCAACATCCTTCTGATCGCTCAAAGGAAATTCCATGATGAGATTGCCGTTAAGGGACATAGTCTCAAGGGATTCGCAGTTACGCATAAGTTCAATATTGTCCAGGGCTGTAGTTCCCTTGTTTAATTTCTTGAGTAAAGATGTGCTAAGCGCCTCTATCCCCGCCTGGACCTCATGCACTCCCGCGCGGGCCATGGATTTAAGAACACCCAAAGAGACGCCTGCCCTAATTTCACAGAAAAGCCTCAAATCCACTCCGATGGAAGATATTTCCTCAAATAACCGAACATCCTTCGTATAGGGGATGGAGTTATCCATAAATGACATGGAAAGCGTCCTGTGTCTTAGAGCCAGGGCATATATCTCTTGTCTGATCTTCCCAGTGGATTTTGCCCTGTATCCTGACCACTGGAGATTGAGATTGCAAAAGGCACATCCGCGCTGCGTCTTTGCAGGTAGTGATGACCGTGAGGCTCCTTTCCACCAACAGCCCCTGGATGCCTCGATGGGAAGTCTTGGTATGAAATGCTTTTTCGCCTCAAGAGATGCAAGATCTCTGAAATATTCGGAGAAATCAGGCAAAGGAAGGGTGTCCAGATCGGATATCTGCGCAGCGTCTATTTCTTCGGGTTTCGTCTGCCTGGTGACGACCCCTTTAAGGGGCGTGGATGCTGGTTTTCTGCCTTCCGTAGCTTGCTGGATCAGTGCCAGGAGTGGTCTTTCCCCCTCTCCGTTAACGACACAGTCAATAACAGGGAAGGTCTTTACAATGCTCAATCCCATCTTGCCGGCACATGCAGAGCCTCCAAGGACTATGATGGAATCCGGGGCCCTCTTTCTTATTTCGTATGCAAAATAGATGGAGCTTGTAAGCTGGCCGAGGCAGGCTGAGATGCCCACCATCAAGTAATCGTCCCATTTGATTTCATCAAGAAGGCAGCGGGATATCTCAGTCAGTCTTCCTGATAAAGAAGCCGGATCAAGGCTACGATAAAAAGGTGTCCCCTTGAGCCTGGTTGCTAAAAACCTTGCAGCCTCATCTTTCTTTTCAGGGAAAAGAAGGGCTGCGAAAGGCACCTCGGCCCTCCACATGCCGGTAGAAATGGTTTCATAAAGAGCGTATCCGAGCCTTGCGGCAAAGGTGAGATAAAGATAATGGGCATGCGTCTTTATTTCAGGAAGGTTCTTGTCAAGATAGGCCTTGAGAGCGCCCAGCTGTATGGAAGGTCTGTTGTAGAGAGGCCAGGGGGCCGATACGAGCGAAATACTTTTCATTACTATATCGGAGACCCTCGGCCTCTGCGGAAAAGGTTCGTTTTCTAGAGGGCCTTTTTCATCCCAAGATCAAAGGCCTTTATGTTTGAATCAAGAAAGGCCTTTTTTGTGGATGAGGAGATGACTGCCTTCATCTGTTCGGCAGAGACCGGGATGGTCGCACTCCCTATCAAGGCCCCAAGCATGACCATATTAAGTGAAAGGGGATTTCCGACCTCCTCAGCCAGGGCGTTTCCGTCAAAGGAAATCAGTTTTTTAACCCTTTTCCTTATCAGATCAAGTATCTCATCAACCGGCGGGTATTTTCCCTGGCCGATGGAAACCGTAAAGGGAGGAAGAGGCCTTGTATTGGCGATGACTACGGAGCCCTCGTTGCACCTGGCAAGGGTGCGAAGAGTCTCTGCCGGCTCAAAGCCTACCAGCACATCGGCCTCTCCGTTTGACACAATCGGACTGGACACATCCCCTAAAAGCACAGCGGACTCTACTATCCCGCCCCTCTGGGCCATACCGTGTATCTCGCTTACCACGGCGGGAACTCCTGCTGAAAGTAAAGCTTCTCCAAGAAGCCTTGACGTGAGAAGGTTTCCCTGACCACCTACTCCAACGAATACGATTCTCTTTGTCTCCATATTGGTCCCCTCTCACTCCTTAAGCGGCAGAATAGCGTTTTCAGGACATATCTGGGCGCAGACACTGCACCCGATGCACAGGTCTTTGTTTATTTCCACCTGCTCTCCATCCAGATACATGGCAGGACACGCTATAAGATTGATGCAATCACGGTGGTTTTTGCATTTGCTGTGGTTTACCTGGAACGGCCTTGATTTCTTGCGCTCGCCAATGGCCTTGGCAAACAGAGGACAGTATTCCTGAGATATTATTACCGAAAGACCGTCATAATCCCTTGCGGCCTTGGCCGCCTCTATGGTCTTGGCGACCTTGAAGGGTTTCACAAGGTGTATGTCTTTTACTCCGCAGGCCCGTACTATCTCCTCTATGGAAACCCTTGTTCCGTCAAGGCCCATCGCCTTTGCGTCAACTCCGGGATGGGGCTGGTGGCCCGTCATGGCGGTGGTGCCGTTGTCCAGAATCACTAGGGTGAACTTGTGATTATTGTGTACGGCGTTTATGAGGCCGGTTATTCCCGAATGGAAGAAGGTGGAATCCCCTATGAACGCGGCAACCTTCTGATCGGTGGCCCTGGAGAAGCCGCAGGCCGAGCTGACCGATGAACCCATGCAGATAAGGAAATCCGCCATGGATATAGGTGGAAGAAGCCCCAGTGTGTAACAGCCTATGTCCGTGGGATGTATCGCATCTTTTCCGAACGCCTGCTTAACCGAATAATATGTGGCCCTATGAGGGCATCCTGCACAGAGATTCGGCGGTCTTCCCGGAAGCTGCGGTGCAGCGCTCAGGTCAACCGGCACAGGAGCCTTGTAATCTATTCCTAAATAGGCCGCTACTGCCTGGCGTACCATCCCTGGATCGTATTCAAAGAGGCGGGAGAGTCCGGCTACGCCTTTACCCTGGATTTTCAGGGAAAGCCCGACCTCTTGCGCTATGGCCTTCAGGTCGTTTTCCACTATTGGCTCAAGCTCTTCGACGACCAGCACCTTTTCCACCTTTTTCATAAAGGTCTTGCAGAGTTCCCTCGGCATAGGCCATGAAAATCCCAGTCTAAGTATGCTTACCTTATCTTCTATGTGCAGGTCCTTTACCGCGTCCAGCACATAGTTGTAACTCACACCGTTTGTGACAATGCCGAATTTGCCGCTGCCGGTTATCGAATTGAAAGGGCTTTCATTTGAAAGCGCAAGCGCCTTATCGAATTTCTCAAGGAGAATCTTGTGGAGGTTTCGAGAGACCGCAGGAACCGTCACATACCTGAAGGGGTTCTTCTTGAAGACATCCTTGGTCTTTCTTGGCCTGAGCGCGCCGAAGGCCACATCACCCCTTATGTGGTTTATACGTGTGGTGGTTCTGATGATCACGGGTATTTCAAGCTTTTCGGAAAGATCAAATGCCGCAACGGTGAAGTCTTTCATCTCCTGCGTGTTGCTTGGCTCCAGCATTGGAAGGCCTGAGAGCCTGGCGTAATAACGGTTATCCTGTTCATTCTGGCTTGAAAAGAGAGAAGGATCATCTGCGTTCACAATAACCATCCCTCCCTTTACCCCCACATACGAAAGGGTCATGAGAGGATCTGCTGCAACGTTTAGCCCAACATGTTTCATGGTTACCATAGTCCTCAGCCCTGCCGTTGCAGCTCCGGCCGCTACTTCCATCGCGACCTTTTCATTTACGGAATACTCAAAGTAAAGGTCTGTCTCCCGGCTGATATTCTGGAACTGCTCCGGTATCTCGGAAGATGGAGTGCCAGGGTAGCAGGTGGCAAAGGCCAGACCGGCCTCTAAGGCCCCTCTGGCAATGGCCTCATTGCCGAGGAGAAGAAAATGACTTCCGGGTGCATCTTTTAATAGCTTGTGCATTTTTCCCTCGATCCTGTATTGTTTTTTGATGTTTACAAAAAAGGCCTTTGCGCTGTGAGGTTATCCGATAAAGGAAGCGCGAGGCCAAACCCCGCCATGAGTCACAAAACAGCTATATCTTAGCTACACAATAGAACTATCCAAGTGCTTCTTGTCTGTCAAGGGAAATCTTGCCCTCAAATCTTGAAGCTCTCCTCCATGCCGGAGTATTTTTTTCTGAGCTTAGGTTTTTCTATCTTGCCCGTCGGGTTTCTGGGTACGTCGTCAAAAAATACCTTGCGTGGCCTTTTGTATCTTGGGAGCTTGTCACAGAATGCCAGCAATTCCTTTTCATCCATGGTCTGCCCGGGTTTCACCTTGATTATCGCGGCCACTATCTCCCCCAGCCTCTCATCCGGAAGCCCTATCACGGCGGCATCCTGGAGCTTGGGATTGTCCATGAGGAAGTCTTCTATCTCCACAGGGAAGATATTTTCCCCGCCGGTGATGATCACATCTTTTTTCCTGTCAACAAGCCAGATGAACCCGTCTTCATCCACCCTGGCCATATCTCCGGTGAGGAGCCAGCCGTCAAAGAGGGTCTCGGAAGTTGCCTTGGGATTTTTGTAATACTCCTTCATAACGCAGGGGCCCTTGACCATTAGTTCCCCGGGCTCGCCTCTTGGAACGTTCTTGAGACTCCTGTCAACTATCCTGCATTCCCAGTCGAATCCCGGGACTCCTATCGCCCCGACCTTGTGGATGTTTTCAATGCCCAGATGAACGCAGCCCGGACCGGTGCTTTCACTGAGTCCGTAGTTGGTATCGTAGTCATGCCCAGGAAAGACCTTTTTCCAGTTCTTGATGAGGCTCGGAGGCACAGGCTGGGCCCCTATGTGCATCAAGCGCCATTGATCAATCTTGTACTTGGGCAGGTCAAGCTCGCCTGTCTCCAGTGCAACAAGTATGTCCTGGGCCCAGGGCACGAGTAGCCACACGATGGTTACGGCCTCTTCACTTACGGCTTCAAGTATCCACTGGGGCTTGACGCCTTTTAGGATAACCGCTTTTGCGCCCACTATGAAGTTACCGAACCAGTGCATCTTTGCTCCCGTGTGATACAAGGGGGGGATGCATAGAAAATTATCTTCATGGGTCTGATTGTGGTGTCGGTTTTCTATTATGCAGGCAAATTCCAGATTTCTGTGGGTAATCAGGATCGGCTTGGGAGTCCCTGTCGTACCGGAGGTAAAATAAAGGGCTGCTTCATCCAGTACGCTTATCGGCACATCAGGGTTCACATCCGACATGGAGCCGGTGAAGTTCTCAAGCGATTCCGCGTAAGGAGGCCTTGAGTTCTCAGGGCCTATAAAGATGAAATGCCTTATTGTGGATAAATCATCTCTTATGGCATCTATTCTTTCAATGAACTCCTCGCCGAAAAACATCGCTTTTGCCTCCGCGATTCCGGCGCACAGGAGTATGTCGTCTCCGGAGAAGCGGAAGTTGAGAGGAACAGCCCAGGCACCGGTCCTGAGAATCCCGAAGTACACGGGGAGCCATTCAAGGCAGTTCATCATGAGATGGATCACCTTGTCACCCTTGCGGATTCCCCTCTTCAGAAGGGCGTTGGCAATCCTGTTTGCAGTCTCATCAAATTGCTTCCAGGTAATCGCCACTCTCTTAGATTTAGCCGGATCTCGCTCAATTAAGGCGGTCTCCTCACCGTACATCCTGGCATTTCTGGCCAAAATCTCTCCAATGATCATGGCATACTCCTCTCCGGGAAAATTTTCTGCGGCTCATCCCTCTACCCCTTCCCCTCGGCGGGGGAGGCAGGGGTGGGGGTGATTTTCATCCTTCGTTGTGAACAAACAGGCCAAGCCTGTTAGAGCATGCGAGCCTTCGCAAGAGGCAGGAAAGGTGAGTCTGTAAACTCTTCAGCAAACTGTTTCAGGGCCTCCTTTTCCTTCTCTGTCTCGTTGGATAGGCGGTAAAGGCGGGCGAGGTTCCAGAGGGCTGTTTCTTTAAGCAAAGGGTAGTCACGCACGGAATTGAGCAGTTCTATAGCGTTTTTCAGATCCGCCTTCGCCTCATAACACGCGGAAAGTGCAAGCTTGGTCAGATTCTCATATCTGGTCTTGCCCGCCATCTCTACGAGGAACTTACGGTAAAGGGCTATGGCTTCATCGTAGTTTTTCTCTCTGTATTTCAGGTTTGCCAGTTGGGCAAGGGCAAGCGCTGAGGCCTTGGAAAGGGAGTGATCCTTTATAACTTCCTCAAATAAAGTGACTGCCTCCGGAGCGCTTTCCTTCGCCTTTTCAGAAGGATTTGTCTCGGCTATCGCATTATAGGCCTTATTGTAGGAATCCTGGCCTTTTCGGTCAGCATAATTCAGATAGGTGTGGGCCGCAATAAACACGACTGCCGCAACTGCTACGGCAATGCCGGCATACCTAAGGGGCCTGCCGTGCTCCCTTGCCCACTGTAGTACCTTTCCGGAAATTGTAATAAATTCATCAGGTCTCTTTAGAATGTCTCTGGTATCTTTAGATCCGGCCATGGATTAGCTCTTTTCCTTGCTATTAAAATTTGTTACGACTAGAAACCTATTAGCAGAATTGAGCGTTTGAGTCAAGTGAAAAGGGCCTTTCGCTTTATATGAAAATGCCCCTCATCTTTACTCCTCCCCCTCGACGGGGGAGGGAGGGATGGGGGTGATTTTCATCACTTTTAAAGATGGACACCATGAGTGTCCATCCGGAAATGAGATAGTTCCGTCGAGTTCAAGGCGGGCGATAATTTTAACCACAGGCATACATTGAGGTATTTCGAGGATTAAAATTTGAGCCCAACGCCGAAATCAGTAAAAATAGCCATTTCCGGATGGACACTAGGTAATTCATGCAGGGGAGAAAAGAGGCCTTAAGGTGTGGGGACTGGATGCGATACTGGAATATCTTCAATCCTTGCCTAATTCAATAATTTATTTACTGCTTGGAATCAGTGCCTTTATAGAGAATGTATTCCCTCCGATACCCGGAGATACAATTACTGCCTTTGGGGCCTTCCTGGTGGGTATCAAGAGGCTTAATTTTTGGGGAGTATATGCCGCCACCACCGTGGGGAGCCTTTCCGGATTCCTCTTTCTCTTTTACCTCGGAACAATTATGGGAAGAGGGTTTTTCCTAAGGAAAGATTATAGATTCTTCAGCGCGGGAGATATCCGTAAGGCTGAGCAATGGTTTGCAAAATACGGCTATTATCTAGTAATCCTTAACAGATTTCTTCCCGGGATAAGGTCCGTAATAGCGGTGGTGGCCGGGATATCAGGGCTCAGGGCTATAATTGTCGGTGCCTTCGCTCTCTTGAGCTGCCTTGTCTGGAACGTTCTGTGGATATCAGGCGGATACTTCCTGGGTACAAACTGGGATATTATGAGGACGAGGCTTTCCTCCATAATGATGCATTATAATACGGCCTTGGCAGGTGTAGGAATCGCGCTGGCACTGGTGCTGGTGGTCAGGTGGCGCCTGAAAAGAAATAAACGCAAGAGGTGATTGAGAAAACCCGGATGGCAAAGAATAACTCCCATTCAAACATTCATGGGCCGGGCCTGCGTTATTTGTCCGGAGGAAAATTTCAGTCCTAGCACACTCTGTGCGGAATACTTCTAAGTACTCCTTGTTCCTCGGGATATCTCAGGTATTGCACTTGGTATTTTTCCCCAGCCTTACAACAGCGGCCTTTCAACTCGCTTTTAGTCTCAGTCACACCCGGATGCTCCTGTTTCGCTTCCGACCCATTCAAGAAAGGGCTCGTAACCCGCCTCAATAGGAAGTGCGACCACGCAGGGGCATTCGTAACTATGCAGGGAGCGCACCCTGTCTATGAGCATGGAGAGAAGCTCTTTTCTGGTCTTGGCAATGATGATCGCTTCTTTTTCATGCTGAATCTTTCCATGCCACCGGTATATTGACTGCGCACCATCAACGATGTTGACACATGCGGCAAGTCTTTCCTCTACGACGGCTTCGCCTATCTTTCTTGCTTCAGAGAGATCGGACGCCGTTATATAGACCATTAAAACTTCCATACAAGCCTCTCGCCTCGGGGTTTCAATGAGTAAATGAAAAGACTATAGCTTTTTGCGGTAAAAATATCCCCTATTGATTTTCACTGAAAATTGCTGTTGACAACCCTTATCAGGCGATTATAGAATTGTTGAGGCAGAATATGGACATAATAGTTGAAATATTTGCCGCATTTTTGAGGTCCCGGGCCTTATCATACTTAAAAAAGAAAAGGGGGTGATTCAGAATATGTTGTCATGCTGTATTCCAGGGCCGGGACTCTGCGTTAGGGAAAATATATATCACCCCTTGTATCTTTACGAGTGCTTTCGCGCCAAAGCTTTAATCAGGGAGGTAGAGACTATGTTTTTTCCCTGCTAGAGGCAGGGAGGGTCAAACCTGTTTGTGCGCGCAAGGAAGGCATCTCGATTTCTGATCGGAGATGCTTTTTTATTTTTAACGAATTAACTAGTGCCCATCCGGAAACGAGATAGTTTCGTCGAGTTCAAGGCAGGCCATAATTTTAACCGCAGTAATACATTAGAGGTATTCCGAGGATTAAAATTTGAGCCCAACGACGATGAAAATAGCCATTTCCGGATGGACACAAACCAGGAGGACCGATGAAGGTCATTGTTCATGATAACCAGATTGAAAAGGCCATAAAGGATTTAAAGAGAAAACTGACCAAGGAGGGCTTCTTCTCTGAGATCAAAGAGAGGCGCTTCTACGACAAACCGAGCGTTCAGAAGAAGAAGAAACAGGCAAAGGCCGCAAAACGAAGGCGTAAAAGGATGAGAAAATTCTAGTGTTACGCACTGATTCAAGTATAGACTGAATTCCCCGAGCAGGTCGGGGAATGACGAAACTCTAAATTTTGCAATGCCTCTGCATCCCGCGACGTCTCGACGGTAAAGGTGAAGGGGCATTTTCATGTAAACCAGGAGGTAACAGGAGAGTGGGTATTTTTGAAGGTCGTATCCATCCCTGTATAACCATAACAGCAGGCCTCTTTTTGCTTTTTCTCCGGGCGGAGGCCGGTGTTTCCTTCGCCCAGGAACCCGAGCGATTTTATGATCCTGGAAGCCTTTTTGTTTCTTTTTTCAAAGAGTTCATATCCCCGGTTGACGGTGACCGTTGCCCGAGTGCTCCGACATGTTCCGCTTACAGTATAGCGGCGTTCAAAAAGCACGGCTTTTTCGTCGGATGGATAATGACGGTGGATCGCCTCATTCATGAGGGAGAAGAAGAGTTTAAGGTCTCACCCATTGTAAAATACCCTGACAGACCCCGCATCTTTGATCCGGTCGAAAACAATGATTTCTGGTGGTACGAGCCTTCCCGGGTCAAATCCTATGGCCGCTAACGGCCTGATAAAAGGGGTTGTTTGCGCCTTATTGATATTCTTGTACTCCCCTGCCTACTCTCAGATCGCCAAGGATGGAAACGGTCAACTGAGCTTTGTCCTGCACCTTATGAACCAGGGGGAATATGATCTGGCACTGCTTGAGCTTGAACGCTTCGCCTTTCTTTTTCCTCAATCAGGCAGTCTTGACAGGGTGAACCTCATCAAGGGCGCTTGTCACCTTGAGGCCGGTCGCTACGAAAAGGCCCGAGAGCAATTTGACGAGGTCATCGCAAAGTCGAAAGATTCGGGCATTGCTAACCGTGCCATGCTGTTTATGGCTGAATCCTTTTTTCGTCAGGGAAGAATTAAAGATTCGGAGTACTATTTTAATATCGTTGCCGAAGGACGTTCCGAACCGGCGCTGAGGCAGGCTGCCCTCTACCGGCTGGGATGGACAAGGATGAAGGCAAATGACTGGAAGGAGGCCTCCCGTCTCCTGCTTTCGGTCGAGGGGGAGGGTGAGTTGGCGCAGAGCGCCGGAGAAATATCCCTGCTTGTCATAAAGGGGAATGAACTTTCCCTTAAGGACCCCTCCACGGCGGGATTGCTCGCCGGGGTGATCCCCGGTCTTGGTCATGCCTATGTGGGAAGATACAGGGACGCTGCCGCTGCCTTCACGGTAAACGCCCTTTTTATTTGGGCCGCACTTGAAGCCTTTTACAATGAAAATTACGTTCTGGCCGGCATGTTGGGGTTTCTTGAAGCAGGCTGGTATGCGGGCAATATATACAGCGCCGTGAACTCAGCCCAAAAGCATAACCGCAGGCTTCAGGAGGAGTTTCGAGGCAGCTTCACGGACAGGCTGAGGATTATGCCGCTGCTCTCCGGTGGCGGAGATATAGGGGTGTCCTTTTCTTTTCGTTACTGAACTGATTGAGTTGCGTGTAACCCGGACCTCCTCCCATGACCTCCGTCGGCCTTTTGGGGGTCGCACAAAGGCGCAGACTGCCTTTGGTCAGTAGGGGGAGAGGCTTTGAACTTCCGATTTCAACCTGTTTTTCTACTTGACAAAAACGGGCTTAGTTGGATAAATACGCAACACTGTCGGCTTCAGATAAATACGCCTGAAAAAGACGGCGCAGGGATTTGGCGCAAGAAACATTAACTTAAAATCTGAGAGGCTTGTCCAAATGGAGAAAACAAAAAGACCTTCTTTGCGAGCCTGGCTTGAAGGCGGGGGATTTTTTATCGCCGGCTTCATCGGGTCGCTTGTTATCGGCTGGGTGATCTTCCCCATGGTCCTTTATTCCAAGCAGCCTCAGCCCATGAACTTCAACCACGCCTTACATCTGAATCCTGAGAAGGTTGACGGCATAGAAGGGGAAACGGAGGCGGAGCGTTGTCTTCACTGTCACGGATTTTATGATGACGGCACATTCAAGGGAATCCCCAAACTCTCCACGTGCACGGAGTGCCATGATAACCCTGAATCACCTCTGGGAAACACCCCTGAAGAGAAGGCCTTTATGGATGGATATGTAGCGAAGGATCAGGAGATTCCCTGGCTTGCCTATTACAAGCAACCGGACTGCGTCTATTTTTCGCATATAGCCCATGTCAAAAACGGCAAGCTTGACTGCATGGTCTGCCACGGAGAACACGGCAAGACCGCAGTACTGCTCGATTATGAGGCCAATCGCCTTACAGGGTATTCAAAAAACATCTGGGGCAAAAGGATATCCGGCTTGAAGACGAACACATGGGACCGGATGAAGATGGATGATTGCGCGGAATGCCACAGCAAGATGGGGCATGAAGAAAATAACGCATGCTTTGTGTGCCACAAATAGAGCTGAAGCTATGAGGGGTCATGACAGGCATTACCGTTTAGCGAAGCAACCTGGGGGAACATCGCTATGGAATTGAATAGAAGGAATTTCATCTCGTTAATGGTGGGGGGCGTGGCAGGGATGCATATAACACCTCTTCCCTGGAAGCTCACGGATGATATCGCCATATGGACTCAAAACTGGCCCTGGGTTCCTGTTCCGCCTGCAGGGGCGTTTAATTCCGCCAAGTCCGTCTGCACCCTTTGCCCGGGAGGCTGCGGGATAGAGGTCAGAAAGGTTGATGGAAGGGCGGTAAAGATAGAAGGCAGGACGGATTTTCCTGTAAATCCGGGCGGAATATGCCCTGTTGGTATGGGAGGATTGCAGCTCCTCTATAACGAAGATATTCGCTTTACAAGGCCCATGAAAAGGGTAGGGCCTAGAGGCGCAGGGCAGTTTGCCGATATATCTTGGAAAGAGGCTGTGGGCATCCTTTCCGAAAGGATTGGCGGCCTTAGAAAGAAAGGTGCCGGCGAGGCCATAGCCGCCATAGACGGAAATTCCGCCAGGTCGGCAACTGCGCTGTTGGTCGAAAGATTGCTCAAGGCGGTCGGAAGCCCCAACTATCTTCGTGCACCCTCGCTTGATGACACTTACTCACTGGCGAACCTTATGATGCTTGGTACCGACGGCCCCATGGCCTATGATCTTGAGAATTCGGATTTTATCCTGAGCTTCGGAGCCGGACTCATTGAGGGTTGGGGAGCGCCCGGGCGTATGATAAACGCCTGGAGCATCTGGAGGGATCAAGAGACAAGGGGAAAGGTAAAGGTCGTTCAGGTGGAGGCCAGGGCATCCAATACCGCCTCCAAGGCGGACCAGTGGGTTGCGGTCATGCCGGGAACGGAGGGTGCGCTGGCGCTGGCAATGGCCCATGTGATCATAAAAGAAGGGCTCTACAACAAGGAGTTTGTGGGAGGATACACCTCCGGGTTCAATGAGTGGTCATCTTTCGTGATAAGGCAATACAGTCCGGAACAGGCCGCCGCAGTTACATCATGCCCGGCTGAGGAGATTCGCTCGCTTGCAAGGGCCTTTGCAAAGTCCAAGGCCCCTGTTGCCCTTTGCGGACGAGGCAAGGGGACTCTCAATGGAAGCCTTTATGAATCAATGTGTATTCAGAGCCTTAACGCTCTTACAGGAGGGATTAACAGGATTGGAGGGGTACTGGTTCAAGACCATCTGCCTCTGGCCTCCCTTCCCGATATCACCTACGATGAGGTAAGCCGCCAGGGGGTGCAAAAGGCAAGGCTTGATCATGCGGGCACCCCGAAGTTTCCCTATGCGCAAAGCGTTGCGTCGCTATTCGCAAAAGAGGTCAGGGAGGCGGCCGACTCCAGGATAGATACCCTCTTGGTTTTCGGCTCAAATCCGGTTCAGACCCTGCCTGACGGCGGCCTGTTCAGGAAGGCCTTGAGCAAAATACCTTTCATTGTGAGTTTTTCGTCCTTCAGAGACGATACCTCCATGTATGCTGACCTGGTGCTTCCGGACCATACCTATCTGGAGAAGATGGATGAAGTGGTCTGGCCTGCTGGGCTGCAGTACCCTCTTTACTCTCTTACAAGGCCGGTGGTTAAGCCGCTTTACGAAACTAAAAACTGCGGAGATACGATAATAGAGCTTGCCAGGGCCATAGGCGGCTCGGTTGCGGCGTCATTTCCATGGAAGGGATTTGAGGATGTAGTAAAACACAGGGCTAAGGGTCTTTTTGACTCGGCCAAAGGCCTTACCGGATATAAAGCCGACTCCCCTGTATGGAAGATGATGCAGAAGGCAGAGGAAATAACGCCCGATTACAAGAGCTTCGATGATCTGTGGAACAAGCTCTCAAAGGGAGGGTTCTGGTACAGGCCTGTTCATAATTATGGTCGTTGGGATTCGATATTCAAGACTGCTACCGGTAAATTTGAGTTCGTGAGCACGCGCCTGCAGCTTGCAATCCAGGGTTATCTGAGGCAGAACCAGGCGGATTCGGCACTTTCAGGATTGGGCATTGGGGCAGGGGCTCAGGTGGCAGCTTATCCCCATTATGAGGAGACAAACGCTCAGGTTGATACAAAGGTCTATCCCATTACTCTTGTCCCTTATGAGATGATAAATCTCGCGAGCGGCTCTGTTGCAAGCCCCCCCCACCTCAACAAGACTATTTTCGACAATCAGCTCCTAAAAGAGGATTCCTTTGCGGAAATAAACCCGAAAACGGCTTCTCAGTTGGGGATTAAGGAGGGGGACCCGGTCTTCATAGAATCTGCCGCTGGAAGGATACGGGTTCGTGTAAGCATATTTGAAGGCGCCATGCCCGGATGCGTTTTTGTGCCGTTAGGATTCGGTCGCATAGGCTGGGATGAGTTCACCAGAGGAAAGGGTGCCAATCCCAACGACATCATCCTGCCCCGGATGGACCCGGTCAGCGGGCAACCGGTGTGGTGGAAGACCCCTGTCAAGATAACGAAGGCGTAATTACGAGGTAGATCATGGAAAAGAAGCATGGTCCGGCAAAAGGCAACAGCTATGGGATGGTGATTGATCTGGACAAATGCACAGGCTGTGGGACCTGTATGGTTGCCTGTGCCGCAGAAAACAACCTGGCTGTCAGGCCGGATGAGTCGGACAAGCAGCGGAGTATAACGTGGATGAGGCTTTACAAGGTCACTAACGGAAAGGATTTCCCCTACACGGAGGTATCTTATTTCCCAAGGCCATGTATGCACTGCGATCACCATACGCCGTGCGTGTCTGTGTGTCCTGCAACCGCAACTGAAACAGATCCGCATACGGGCATAGTAAGCCAGATCTACACCAGGTGCATCGGATGCAGATACTGCATGGCGGCCTGCCCGTATCACGCCAGGACATTCAACTGGTGGGACGGATACTTTCCCAAAGGGAAAGGGATTGAGCGCTATCTCTCCCCGGAGGTATCGCCAAGGATGCGTGGTGTGGTTGAGAAATGCACCTTTTGTCATCACCGTCTCATGAGGGCGAAGACCCAGGCATACACCGAGGACAGAAGGGAGCTGGAGGAAGGCGAGTATATCACTGCCTGCACCGAGGCCTGCCCTGCCCAGGCTATAACATTCGGTGATTTGAAAAATCCCGAGCACAAAGTCTCAAGACTCGCGAAGAGTCCTTACGCGTTCAGGCTGCTTGAGAGACTGGGCACGGAACCTAAGGTTTACTACCTCTCCACAAAGGACTGGGTAAGGAAACTCGGCGACAACTATCTGCCTGGTGAATTCAAACCTGTATCAACGGTAAAAGCCGGCTAGGAAATGGAGGGATATTGATGGACTCTGCACTCATTCCAGAAGGCGTAAAGAGGTGCTCCCCGAAGGTCTTCTTTTTTTGGACACTGCCGTGGATAGCCCTTCTTCTCTGGGGCGCGGTATCGGCCGCCCTCTGTCTCTTGGTGGGCCTCAACCAGACCAACATGTCCGATTACTTTGCCTTCGCGGTGTGGATCGTTGTTGACCTGGCCATCATCGCTCTTGGGGCTGGGGCCTTTTTCACCGGCTTTCTGACTTACATTATAGGAAAGAAGGAATTAAAGGACATAATCAACGCGGCCGTCATCATAGGGTTTATCTGCTACTCAGGCGCGGTCGCCATGCTTGGGATAGACATAGGTCAGCCGATAAGGGGATGGTTCATTTTCTGGCATGTTAATGTGCATTCGATGCTGGCGGAGGTGTCTTTCTGCATAACCTGCTACCTTGGAGTCCTTGCCATCGAGTATCTGCCGATAATCCTTGAAAACAGGGAGATCAAGAAGGTAAGAACCCTGAGACTTGCCGGAGAAAACCTGCACGGAATAATGGCGGTCTTTGCAGCGACAGGAGCCTTTCTGTCCTTTTTTCACCAGGGCTCCCTCGGAGGGCTTTTCGGGGTAATGTATGCGAGGCCCTTTGATATAAGGGGGGGGTTCTATGTCTGGCCCTGGACATTCTTCCTCTTCATCCTTTCGGCTATGGCCGCGGGGCCCTCATTTACCATCCTCTGCACAAAGCTCACAGAGAAGATAGCAAGAAAGCACCTGGTCCCTGAAAAGGCCTTTCAGACCCTGGCGAAGATATCGGGTTCTCTCTTGTGCTTCTATGTTGTGCTCAAGATCATTGACACCCTTGTGTGGGTATTTGGTAATGTTCCGAGGGCCGGCCTATCCTTTATGGATTTCTTCAAAGAAGGCCCTTACGGCGTGTGGCTCCTTGTCTTGGAGATCCTCGTGTTCGGTGTGGTGCCTGCAATTATCCTGATTACGCCTAGCGCCAGGAAGAGTGAAGGCTGGCTTATCACGGGCTGCCTCATGAACTGCATCGGCATCGTGCTCAACAGATTCACCTTTACCATCGTTTCCCTGGCTATCCCCGTCATGCCGTTCGACAAGTTCGTGAGTTACCTTCCTACATGGCAGGAGTGGGGCGTCTCGGTTGCGGTAATAGGATATGGTTTCCTTCTTTTTTCCCTGTCCTACAGGTATCTGCCGATCTTCCCCAAGGAGAGGGAACTTAATGCCGCGACAAAGTAAACGGGCAGCCATCTTTTGAGAGGAGTGCTTTTATGTTTCCCTTTGTATTTGAATGGCAGTGGAGTGCGGATCACTATATCTTCCTGGGGCTTCTTTACCTGGCCCTCCTGATTATCGGGGTGGGCGTCCATGTGGTGGCCATAAAGACGGTTCTACAGATATTAGGTATCCTTAGAGAGAGGCATTTTGATCACTAGCTGAGGGCGCGGCCGGGTACTTCAATAGTCAGCTCCCGGCCGGCTGATAGCGTCCTGCCCCTTGTTGATATCTCCTTGTAACCACGACAAGACTTCCGGCCAAACGCCAAAGGCAGGAAGTCTCTGTCGCCTCCCGCCATGAAAATGTCTCCTTACTAACCCCCATGCCCGAATAGGGCACAACGAAGCATGAAAATCACCCCCACCCCTCCCTCCCGTCGAGGGGGGAGGGAATAATGCCGCCGTACCCCGACGTTTCGACGGTAAAGGGGGAGGGATAAAGGCAAGGGGCATTTTCATATGAAATGCTTTTTGCGCCCCCCCTTCAATGTGATGAACTCTCCAATCAGCATCTTGCGGGCTTGAGAGATTGACTCTTTCCTCATCCTTTCATAAACTGAGTGGGAAATCATAACGGATAAGGAACCTTCAGAATGACCAGGGAAAATCATAACTCGGCGGTAATCTTTGACTGCGACGGAGTGATGTTTGACTCCAGAGGCGCAAACATAAATTTTTACAATCACCTCCTCGATCATTTCGGTCTCCCTCCCATGTGCGAGGATGATATCGCCTATGTCCACATGCAGACGGCGGATTCTTCCGTCAGACACATCTTCAAGGGAACCCCATTTATGGAGGAGGCGCTGCGTTACAGATTTGATGTGGACTACACTCCCTTTATAAGGGACATGATCCCGGAGCCCGGTCTGAGGGAGCTTTTGACCCGGCTTAAACCCTGTTATAGACTTGCTGTTGCAACCAATAGAAGCAATACCATTGGCCAGGTGCTTGAGACCCACAACCTAACCGGTTTTTTCGACGCAGTTGTGTCTTCTCTCGATGTTGTCCGCCCCAAGCCGGACCCCGAGTGTCTCTTAAAGATAACAGGGCTTTTTCGCATCCCACCTGAAAAGGCCATCTATGTGGGTGATTCGGAAATTGATCAGGCCTGCTCAAGGGCTGCGGGGGTTCCCTTTGTGTCTTTCAGAAATAGTGCGCTTGATGCGGATTATCATGTCCAAAACCTCCTTGAGCTATTGAAGATAACAGGGAATCTTGCAGGTAATCCCGGCTGCGGAATAATCTCACAAGGGAGAGATAATGCCGGTTTATGAATATACGGCGCTTGATGCATCGGGCAGGAAATCATCCGGCCTGATTGATGCCGACAGTCCTCTTGCCGCAAGACAGCGGCTCAGAGATACCGGTATTTTCCCTGTTGAGGTAGGGGAGGCCCTCCTCAGGGCGGGCGGAGATTTCTCTGGAAGGATTCCCTTTACAAAAATCTTCCAGAGGGTGAAGGTCTCCGAGCTTGCAATGGCAACAAGGCAACTCTCCATACTGCTTGGCGCCGGCGTTCCGCTTATAGGCTGTCTGGAGGCTATCATCGGTCAAACCGGAAACCCTTCCCTTAAGAGGGTAATGGCACAGGTAAAGGATGCCATAAACGAGGGAGCGGCACTGGCGCCGGCGCTTGCACGGCACCCGAGACTCTTTTCTCCCATGTACGTGAGCATGGTGGAGGCCGGAGAAGCCTCAGGATCGCTTGATCTTGTTCTGGACCGCCTCTCCGATCTGATGGAACAAAGGCAGACCCTTAGAAACAGATTGAGGGCCGTCCTTGCCTATCCCGTTTTCATGTCCTTTGTAGGACTGATCGTGGTATTCTTCCTTCTGGCCTTTATTGTGCCAAATATTACATCCATCTTTACGGAGATGCGAAGGGCTCTTCCACCGACGACAACCGCCCTTATTGCCGCAAGCTCTTTTCTCCAGTCCTACTGGTGGATTGTCTTGCTGTGTATGGCGGGAGCTGCTGCCCTGTTCGGGCGCCTGAAGAACACTGCGAGGGGAAAAAGACTCTGGGACAGGATCAGGCTTTCATTGCCTGTCGTGGGAGGAGTATATCACAGGATACTTCTTGCCAGATTTGGCAGGACCCTTGCCACATTGCTCGCGGGAGGTGTTCAGCTTATACCCGCGCTCGGCATAGTCAGAAGCGTGCTCGACAATGAAATTTTCAAACATTCAATTGATGAGGCGGCTGAGGACATCAGGGCCGGAAGAAGCCTTTCAGGTTCTCTTTCGCAAAATGAATGGTTTCCTCCCATAGTGCTGCAGATGATAGCGGTAGGCGAAAAGAGCGGAGATCTGGAAAAGATGCTCGACAGGATCGCGCTCACCTATGAGAGAGAGGCGGAATCGCAGACTATCGCCTTCACGTCTCTCCTTGAGCCGGTAATGATCCTGATGATGGGACTTCTTGTGGGTTTCATAGTGATCTCCATTTTGCTTCCTATCTTTGAGATGAGCAGGATGATCAGATGAGGCCGGATCAGATAAAACCAGTATTGCAGGGTCTTGGGAGAGAGTGTCGGGAGATGAATGATGCAGATAGGGATGAGAAAGACAGATAACGGGTTTACACTAATTGAGCTGATGGTTGTCATAGTGATCCTGGGGATCCTTGCAGGGCTTATCGTTCCACGGATAATGGGAAGACCGGAAGAGGCAAGGCGAATGAAGGCAAGGGTCCAGATGGAGAGCATCGAAACGGCCCTGAAGCTATACAAGCTTGATAACGGCCTTTATCCCACGACCGAGCAGGGCCTGCAGGCCCTTGTTGAGGCCCCTACCGTGGGGTCGCTTCCCAAAAAATGGAGGGAGGGAGGCTATCTTGAGAAAGGAAAAATTCCCAAGGACCCCTGGGGGAATGAATACATATATCTCTCTCCCGGCCTTCACGGAGAATTCGACATAATGTCTTACAGCGCAGACGGACAGCCCGGCGGAGAAGGGATCGGGGCGGACATAAACAGTTGGGAGACAGAATAGAGGTGCGGCATTGAAGGATGAGGGAACCTGGCACAGGGGTTTTACCCTGCTTGAGCTTCTGGTGGTTTTCGTTCTAGCGGCGGTTATGTTTTCCATGGCCTTTCCCCGCTTCAGGGACTCCATCATTTCCGATCCACTCAAGGCATCCGTAAGAAGACTTTATCACTATCTGAAAGAGGCCAGAAATCAAGCCTTTGAGGCCCAGGAGACAGCGCGCATGAACCTTGACCTCGAAAAAAACACCTGCTGGATCACGATGGATTCCATGGCGCCTGATGAACTTACAATGGCAAAAAACGACGCTTTCCATCTCCCCGGCTCCGTCAGGATACAAGATATATGGATAAAATCAGAGGGAAAGAAATGGGAGGGTGAGGTCTCCGTAGCCTTTACTCCCAAGGGCTACACCCTTCCGTGCCTGATACACCTTTCAGGGGAGCAAGGCGTTGAGTTTACAATGGAAATAAGCCCGTTTCTGGGACTCAAGATCCGCGAGGGTCGCATGGATGTTGAGACGGATGGATAAGATGCATCGTATCAATGTGGAACAGGGCCATTGCGGGCCTTTTCAGGATGCCAGGCAGCCGGATTCTTCGGCACCGAGGGCTGCCGAAGCGGAAAAGATTTCGAGAGGTCTCCTTTGATCGCATGCAGTAAGGCAGCCTTCACGCTTCTGGAGGTGATGGCGGCAATGGCCGTCATGGCTGCCGCCCTTGCCGCTGCGCTTTCGCTTCAATCCCAGGCGGTAGGTATAGCTTCCGAAGCTCGCTTTACCACCACCGCGGCGCTCCTTGCCCAGAAAAAAATGTCTGAAATGGAGGCCATGGGGCAGGTCAATTCCGATTCCGGTGATTTCGGAGAGGATTTTCCGGGCTACCGCTGGACCGTCACTGTTGCAGATGCCGCCGCAGGTCTCCCCTTTGAAGGCTCCTATCATCTCAAGAGGGTTGACCTTCATGTTTCATGGGGGGACGGCACAATGGGCTATGATCTCAGGGCCTATCTTTTCTCCGCAGGGAAGAGGTGAGGCAAAGACGATGGGCTTGGGGAAAAAGGGTTTTACCCTGCTTGAAATGATGATCGCCCTTGCCATCCTTGCAGTAGTGCTTACCACTCTGTTTGCCTCCTACAGCATAACATTAAGGACCATTGAGGGCTCGGAAAGGATCGCGGCCGTTTATGACAGCGCCAGGGTGGCGCTTGAAAGGATAGGAGATGACCTTGAGGGTGCTTACATTCCTGCTGCGGTGGATGAGAAAAAGGCCCTCTCCGGGATTCAGAGTAATGATGGAAGTTTTCTTGGAGAAGACAGACTCGATGACGGAAGAAGGGCCGACAGACTTTCCCTGGTTTCCCATTCCCACGCAAGACTAAGGCCGGATGACCCTGTTTTCGGTCTTGTAAGAATCAGCTATTTTGTAAGATCGGAAGAGGAGGGAAAGGGATTTACCCTTTACAGGGAAGAATCCCCGATACCGGCAAGGGGTTCTGGCTCTTACTATGGCGCCCTGCCGCTTTGCTCCGGCCTTGATTCTTTCCGGCTTTCATATATTGACGAAAAAGGAACGGAGTCAGACAGATGGGATTCCATCGAGGCATCCCTGCCCGTGATGGTATCAATAACGCTATCCTTTATTGATGAAGGTGATATTGAAACCCCGATTATTTTTTCCTCGTCCGCTGTCGTTTCCTCAAGGGCCGAACCAGATGCAAAATCCTCTGAGAAATAACGAGGGAGTGGCCCTCCTGCTCGCCGTGGTCATAACCGGCATAATTGTGGCGATGGGACTTCACTTTAATATCTCAATGAGGGATGATCTTATTGCCTCATCAAGGACGGGCAAGGGGGTCAAAGCGGGCGCAATCGCAAGATCAGGTGTCCATATAGCACTGGCGGCCCTCTATGAGGACGCAATACAGGGCGAGATAGATACGCTGAAAGAGCCCTGGGCGAGGGCCCAGGCGCTTAGACTATATTCGGGGGCGCTTTTTGAAGAGGGAAGCTGCGATCTTGTCATTACAGATCTCTGCGGCCGGATTAACATAAACCGCCTCATTGATTCGACTGGCAAGCCAGACCCCAAGCAGCGGGCCGTCCTTGAAAGACTAATGAACCATAAGGCATTCGGGACGGATAACCAGAGCGTGTCTGATCTACTGGATGCGCTAATTGACTGGCTGGATGAGGACGATCAGATAACGGGATTCGGTGCTGAAAATTCATATTATCTATCTCTTGCAGCACCATATCAATGCAAAAACGGTCGCATGGATTCCCTTGATGAGCTTCTCCTGGTGAGGGGAATGACAAAGGAACTCTATTACGGGACAAACGAAAAGCCCGGGATTGCCGGTTTTCTTGCCATATACGGGGACGGCCGGATCAACATAAACACCGCTCCTCCGGAGGTGCTCTATGCCCTGTCGGATCAAATGGACTATGAGGCGGCCGAGAGGATGGCAAAATACAGGACGCTGGAAGATAACGGCCTCGATGAGATAACGTGGTATAAAAATGTCTCAGGCATGAGCCATATCGCCCTTGATGCCTCCTTCATAAAGCTTGGCAGCGATTCATTCGAGGTGACATCATCGGGGATTGTGGAGAAGTTCAGAAAGACAATAACCGCGTCGGTCAGGAGAACCGGGAAGGATATCCCCGTAATAATAAGCCTTAAGGTGGTTGATGCTTACGGGGTCTTTAGGAACTAGCCGCCATGCCCCACTGGGCCACAACGAAAGATGAAAATCACCCCCACCCTTCCCTCCAGCCCGTTGAGGGGGAGGGACAAAGGTGAAGGGGCATTTTCATATAAACGGTCATGGCCCATTGGGAAACAACGAAGGATGAGAATGCCGCTTGTCATTCCGGACTTGATCCGGAATCCAGGTGTAAAAGACTGGATACCGGCCTACGCCGGCATGACGATGTGTTTTCATATAAAGGGTTTTAAATACATGACGGAAAGGGAGGGTCAATATGGTCACCAAAGATGATATCATACAAAAGGCCCATGATCTCGGATTCGAGGACGTGGGGTTTACCAGTGCCGATCCCTTTGATTCCCAAAGGAAAATCCTTGCCGAGAGGCACAGGGAATACGCATGGACAAAGGCTGGGGGGCTCGATCTTGATGCGGGGACTGACCCTAAAAACATACTCCCAGAGGCCAGGAGCATCATAGTGCTTATGGAGGTCTATTTCAGAAAGGCCTTTCCCAGGCGGATGGAGCCCTTTTTCGGAAGGTGCTATCTGGATGACGACAGGATGACCAAGGACGGCCTGGCCATCAGGATAAAGGCCTTTCGATCTTATCTAATGGAAAACGGCATTGCCTCCAAGGTTCCCTTCAATATTCCTCACAGGCTTGCCGCGGGGCGCGCAGGCATGGGAACCTTCGGGAAGAACTGCCTCTTCTATTCCAACAAGGTCGCCCGGAAAAGCTCCTGGGTGCTTCCCGTGGCATTCGTTGTGGACGCTGAGTTTGAACCGGGCGTCCCCACGCTTGAGGTCGGCTGCCCCGACTGGTGCAGGAACGCCTGCCTGACCGCATGCCCTACAGGCGCCCTCCAGGGCCCGAGAAAGATAGACCCCAGGCGTTGTATATCCTTTCTTACCTATTTCGGAAGGGGCCTTACCCCCTTGGAGCTAAGGGAGCCCATGGGTCTTTGGATTTACGGCTGCGACAGGTGCCAGAATGTCTGCCCCAGAAACGCCCCATGGCTGTCAGCCGCCCTTGAGCCTAATGAAAAGGCCGCGGAAAAGGCCCCATATTTCGATCCGGTAAAGCTTCTTCACATGGACAGGAAATACTTTGAAGAGAGGATATGGCCCCACATGTTCTACATGTCTTCAGAGGATATCTGGAGATGGAAGATGAATGTGGCAAGGGCCATGGGAAACTCAACGGACGAAGGCTATGTGCCTGAACTCATATTGGCATTTGGCGAAGATGGTGATGAGAGGGTAAGGGGCATGATCGCATGGGCCCTCGGCCGTATCGGGGGCCGGGCCGCCCGAAAGGCCCTTGAGGGTTTCCGTGCATCCTCGGCCGGAGTCGTTATGGAGGAGGTTGAAAGGGCACTGTCAGTTTAATCGGTACTTAAGCCTTGCAAAGGTTCAATCCATTCTAATGCGGGCCGCCCCCGCAACCCAAAATCTGAAAAACTACCGGCACCAAAAACGTCTAAGAACCATGTTGTATGACGTTCTCCATCCTTGTCAAATAATTTTCTCGTTTTTTGTGACAGGTTTTGGACCGATAAGGCACTAACGGTGCATTTCCTGCAAATGGACTTATCTTCTTTGAAAATATCCTGGAGGATAACATGCGGGATCAAGGCGATCTTATTTTAAACCTCAAGAAAATAAGGGTTCTCATAAGCCCGGAATCACATCTTTCCGACTGTAATATAGGGCCTGAACAAATGGATTTTATCTTCGGCATAGGCCAGGAGGGCCTTACGCCCTTCGAATATGAACTCTCACGGCGCAGGCAGGGGGAGACCTTCAAAGTCTCTCTCAAGAAGGATGCCCTGAAAGAGTTTTTTGGGCATCTGTATCCGGCTCTTACTGCTCTGCCGGAAGGAGAGGATGAAGTCCGTATCCATATCACTTTTCAAGGATACGAAGATGCTTCCCCCAGGGAGATCATAAAGGCCATGGCGGAGATTGCCGAATGCGGCGATCATTGCTGCAGTTGCTGATGCTAGTTCTTATCTGCAATCATTATTGATACCAAGGACATATCTTTCTATCAGATCAAGGGATACGGCCGTATTGCTTCCCGCAAACCCTTTAAGGTCTTGCAGAGAGATCCTTTTCGCGTATTGGCTGAGGTATAATTTAGCTAGAGGAAGATATGACCAGTGCCATTTTTCCTCTTCGTACCCGTAAGGGCGCTCAGGCCCCTTTGGATTATAGGGCTGACAGAAGCCGAACTCCTTTGCCCTGGCTGAAAGCCAACCATATAATCTCTGGCCTTCTGCCTTTTGAAAGTAATCGTTTTCCAGGCTGTTCAGGTCAATGTCTGTCCCCCAGTGGTGTCTTGATGTGCCCGGCATGGAGGTAAAGCGCAGGACGCCTATGGCCCGATCCGTTTCATTCAGCTTCGCAGGCTGCTTTTTCCACTTCGCCTCCCATATCCCTTTCTGATGCCCGAAAGTGCGTGTCGCAGAGATGACGGTAAGCTTAACTCCATTCTTCTTGCCCTCTTCGGCCATGCTGAGGAATGCCTTGTACGTCTCCCTTTGAAGGAACATGCCTCTTTTGTTTCCATGCGTTAAGGCAACTTCAACAAAATCAGGATGCCTTGAGGGATCGAATCTTCCAAGCAGAAATTCCTTTGATACCTGAGGCCCCCTAATTATCATTTCGGCTCCCTGCGCCCGTCCTGAAAAGACCAAGATCGCGACCAAAAAGGCAACTGCAAGAATTACAGGCACAATTCCCGATAGTTGCGAGTTCATCATTCTTGGTTTGGCTGAAAAAGACATACGCTCTCCACAGATATATCATAGATCAAGATCGGTATAAAAATGAAGTATTTTCAAAAAAACCCTACGGCATTTGAATGTTGTGAGGCATTCTGCTCAAGCGCTTGACTCGCGCTGGACAGGATGATAAGGAGATGGTGGCAGATGACAAGGTTTCCCGTTGGGTGGTCCAGGATACCTTCACAATTATCTTTATATGAAAATAGCCCTTCCCTTTCCTCCTCCCTCTCAACGGGGGAGGGAGAGGTGGGGGTGATTTTCATCTTTCGTTGTGCCCCAAAAGGGCATGAGGGTTAGTTTAAAGGATGTGAAATAATGCATTTTTATTGGCGAATTATAGAAGAACTAAAATATCTTAATGAAAATTGGGTTATGAGGGACCCCAGTCTTTTGAGGGCTTACGAACGCTGGATCAGCAGAAATGCTAGGACTATCTCCCTTCAGGTGACAAAGGAGAGAAAGAGCGGATTGTTCCAGTATAGAGGGGTGCCCTGCTCAGTTAACTGAGGTTGTTTTTCAGGTCCACCGTCTAGACAGCATGTATCGGTGTATGGCCTCCTGTGAGGTCTCAGAAGCCAGTTTGGCGCAGTGGATCTTGTCCTCTGGAAGCCCTCCCACTGCCTGCGCTACGGTTTCGTGGTCAATTGTCTCCATTGCCTCATCCAGTGTTTTGTTTATGGCCAGTTTCGTGGCCATTGCACCGCATGCACTTATGGGGCCGCATCCGTCCGTGAAATATGATGCTGAGCGAATTACTCCTTCTTCCACCTTAAGGGATATTCGCATGGTCTCTCCGCAGGACCCTGTAAGGCTTACGGTGACGTCCGGGTTTTCAACCGCCTCCAGAGTGGGCATGAAAAAGTGTTGGGCGATGAGCCAGACGGCTACGACCCCAAGAAGGACTGCTGCGCCGATTATTATAGTCAGAAATTCGTTCAAGTATTGCAAGCCTTGAGCCTTTCGTAATTTATCCCGGGCCGTGCCCAGCGCTCGATCCCGTCTTAGATATCTTAATCACAACACCCTGTAAAGACGAATAGTTCCGGAATGTCCCCTTATGACCTGGGGAGGCAGTTCCTCAATCTTAAAGGCCTCTCCTATATAACGTCGTGTTTCTTCGGAGATCAGGATGTCGCATTTAAAGGTTTTTGTAAGTTCCTGTATCCTTGATGCGACGTTTACAGGATCACCCACAAGGCCGTAACAGGGATGGTTCCTGCTGCCAGTATTTCCGGCAAGCACCAGGCCTGTATGGATACCTATACCATGCTGGAAAGTGGGCTCTCCCCGCGCCAATCTTTCCCTGTTCCAATCTTCCAGGGCCGTCCTCATGTCAACAGCAGCTGCCGCAGCCCTCATGGCATGATCCTCAAAGGCTACAGGCACTCCGAAAACCGATTCTATCTCATCTCCCACGTATTGGAGCACCAGCCCGTGATTCAGTCTAACGGCGTTTTCCATGAGAGTAAAGTAATCCCTCATGCTCCTTACCACTTCTTCAGGCCTGTTTTCCTCAACGAACCTGGTAAAGCCCCTCAAGTCGGCGAAAAGCAGGGTGGCTTCACGTCTTTCACCGTCCAAAGGTATGCTTCCTGACAGTATGTGATCCCTGATCTCAGGGGTTATATATTTTCCGAAGGTCTCCCTGATACGTTCCCTGTCGGCCAGGGCCTCTATCATTTCATTGCCCGCATCTCCGAGGACCCCCATCTCATCGTTTGATTCAACCGAGATTCTTTGCGTGAAATCCCCCGCCTTTACCTTTTCCACCACCTGCACCATGGCCTCAACAGGTCTGGAGATGGATTTTGCCACCAGAAAGTTGAGTCTCAGGGCGATTACGATGAATATCGCGCAAAGGCCGACCGTAAAAGCAAAAACCCCCCGGGCCGCGGCCTCTGAATAGGCCTGGAGGTCATTTGTCTGCCAGAATGCAAACGCCAGTGTCCCCACAAGTATGAACATCGGTATGATGGTTCCTGCCAGATAGAGAATACGGATTCTTCTTTTTATTGATATTCTGTGGGTCCCCCCGACGTGGTAGAGTCCTCCCTTTGGAAAAAAACCGGGACGAGCCTCTTTCTGGAATACTCCTCGACAAGAAAGAAAGACAGGTGCGCGGCTATCAGCCCGATCATCCACGCCCTGAAGAGTATAAACAGAAAGGCCTTTGCTCCCAATTCCAGGTGCAGGTGCAGGTAGCCGATGGTAAAGGATGAAAGAATCAGCCACAGGGCCAGGTTGAGACCGCCTATGATAAATGGGAGGTTTATCACCCTTGCCTTGAGGGAATCTGCCGGAGGCATCTTATCGAAAATTTCTTGATCGCCTTTGAGAGCCTTTTTGATCGGTCTGAGGACAATAAGTTGAACCAAGCTTATGAATCCGATCACCAGTAAATAGAGGACTAGAAGCAAACCCCTTGCCTCATCGTTGAAAAACACAGGATCTGGAAGTCTCAGTATGTATGAAGGGGTAAGGAAATTGAGGGCCATTACGGCAAAAAGGCCTACAAGATTAGCACCGATAGTTCTGAGATAAAGCTCACCCATCCTGAATCCATTCAATTAACCCATTAAGTGCGCATCTGCTCCATTAGATTTGGGTCTATCTTAGCAGGCATCCTTTTAAAAGCAAAGTTCACAAGCTTTTCCAGAAGGGGTAATGATACGTCTCGGCTTGACAGCCTAATCAAACTCAAGTATCTTCCTTCACAAATCCAATAAAATCAATATGTGAACTAACTGTATAGGTCCATAATAATTTTGACATCTCAATATACAGATATTGTAAATGCACTGGTATTTTCAGTCGGGGAGCTTGCTTGCAGTTTTTTATCGAATCCGCCCTTTCCGCTTTTGAACTGATCGTCTCATTTGATCCCGAGGTCTATTTCATCATCTGGACATCTCTCAGGGTGGCCCTTGTTGCTCTGCTGTTTGCAGCTCTGGCCGGAGTTCCCATGGGGCTCTTAATTGCCCTGAACCGATTTACCGGGAAGCAGGCGGTTCTGCTTGTCTTAAATACCCTGATGGCGCTGCCCACGGTGGTTGTGGGGCTTTTCTTTTACGCCCTCCTGAGACGCAGGGGCCCCCTGGGAACTCTGGAACTGCTGTTTACCCCAAACGGATTGAGCCTGGGTCTTTTCGCCCTGGCTCTTCCCTTGGTGCTGCACCTTACAATCGCGGCCATAGAGGACCTTGACCCCAGAATAGTAATCACCTGCAAGGGGCTTGGGGCGACACCCAGGCAGACGGCCTGGAAGGTCTTGCAGGAGGCCCGTTTTGCGGTGACATCGGCACTGGTTATTGCATTCGGGCGGGTTATTTCAGAGGTAGGCATTGCCATGATGCTGGGAGGCAACATACGAGGATTTACTAGAACCATGACGACCGCCATAGCGCTGGAGACGAGCAAGGGCGAGTTCGTCCTGGGACTTGCCCTCGGGTTTGTTCTTCTGGCTGTTGCCTTTGGAGTAAACGCCCTGCTCTTCCTGCTTCAGAGGAGGAGGTGATGGGAGCCGCCTACGAACTCATAGACGTCATGTTCGGTTACGGAGTCGAGCCGGTTATCTCCATTGATCATCTGCGGATCGAGGAGGGAGAATTCGTCGCCCTTGTGGGTCCAAACGGGGCCGGTAAGACGACGCTGCTTAACCTCCTGGCCTTCATCGCCAACCCCCGCGCGGGTAAAGTCCGCTTTTTCGGGGAATCGGTGTCGCGGAAAAACGTGGTAGCCCTGCGGCGGAGGGTAGGCTTTCTGATTCAGAGCCCCTATCTCTTCAATACCACAGTTGAGGCAAATATCATGTGGGGTCTGCGGTTGCGTGGGATCCCGGGCCGTGAAGCGAGAACAAGGGCCCGGGAGGCACTGGAAAGGCTGGGTCTTTCAGGCTTCGAAAAACGCCATGCGGGGAAACTGTCGGGAGGGGAATCTCAGCGGGTAGCTCTGGCGCGGGCACTGGCTCTTGATCCCCGGGTCATCCTCCTGGATGAGCCCACCAACAATATGGATGAAGAAAGCGCCAAGCTCATGGAGGGTGTGGTCCTGGAACTGAACAGGAACCGGGGGAAGACCGTCATCCTGAGCACCCATAACCTCTCCTCCTGGAGCATGGCACCCGGGCGAGTTATCCATCTTCCAGCCATTGGCCTTAAGGAGCCCTGAGCGGCAGTCCCGCCTTTCCTGTCCCGAAAGACCCCAGCCGAATGCTTCAAACAGGGGAAGAGGCTGATTGCAGCCTGAACAGCGGGGGGATATCATAGTATAAACGCTTATGAGCGGGTTCCCGTTTCTCCCTCGGATGCCCAATTCCAGCTCTCCTCTCGCGGAGGTTGGTCGGGGTGAGGATCGCAATCGCTAAGGGCTCAATAGGCCTAATGTCAAAATTCGATACCGATTCCGATAGCGACCCCGAAAAAGGATGAGAACAGAGAAGAGATCGAAAGGGGGATTTTTATCCTCCGGGGCGATGCAAAACCTAGTCATGAGCTTCTATTAGAGAGAGGATTATGCCTACCTTCCGCGATAACAATCTTGAAAGATGCGGCTATGATCTTTCAGTAGCCAATTGCGTATTTCACCTCAATTACCGCCTGGGACTCCAGGCCCTCTGTCTCTGGAGGGGAGATGCCCCTCCCTTCAAGGCATACGAGCTTTATGAAGGTTTTGAGGACTTCCTTAGCATCGCAGTTCTCGATGAGATTGACGAAAAGGCCTCCCCCCAGCATAGACAGAGGCTGCGGCACGGGGTGATTGACCACTATCTCCAGAGGGCGATCCTTCCACACGAAACAGAGATGAGAACATGGATGAGGGGAGCCGCGGGCCATGTGGAGGGGAAAAAGATCTACTTCAGAGACATCATAGCCTGGTGTCAGAAACAGAGCACCATTGAAGGCCGGAGGACCCTGCAGAAGGAGACAGGTCCACTTTGCAAGTTCCTGAAGCCCTTTGCCCTCAATTCCTGGAAGACCCTTCTCGCCATCTTAAAAGAAGAACTCGGCTTCGAGGGCTACCTTGAGTATTGCAGTGCCAAGAAGGGCCTGAATTACCGTCACTATTACGTTTTGCTCAAGGATCTGCTCAAGAGCAGTGATGACATTTACTTTCCTGCCATGGAGCGGTGGTGCCGCAAGACCCTGGGAAGATGCCTTGGCGATCTTACCCGATTTGATTCCATCTATCTTTTGGGTCTCGGAGAGTTTGACCGCCTCTTTCCACCTGGAGACTTAAGGGAGCTTCCGGGTTTTTTCTCCCTCTGGGGCATGGATCCGGCCCTCTTGCCGGGTCTGACTCTGGAGCTGGGAGCTGAGGAGGGAAAGAGCGGCCAGGCGATGTGCTTTGTCCTGGATGTGCCGGGAGAGATATATGTGCTCATAAAGCCCGAGGGCGGGTGGGTGGATCTGGAGGCCCTCTGGCATGAGCTTGGCCACGGCATTGCCTCAGCCCTGACATCCTCAGAGATCGGTATGATCGAAAAGGATCTCGGTTCATCCTTTTGCCTTTCAGAGGCCTTTGCCTTTCTGGTCCAGAATACGGCCATGTCCTTTCCCTTCCTGACAAAAATCTTGGGTCTGAAAGAAGAGGATGCCGAAAACATACGCTATTACAAGACCCTCAAGGATATGTCCATCTTCAGGCGCTACGCGGCCAAATTCATCTCCGAATACGAGATGTTTTCAGGGGGAGATCTCGAAAACGGAGACATCTACGCCCGCAACATGGCCCGCTACACAGGGTTTTATTACCAGCCCGAAAGCCATCTCTTCGATCTTGTGCCGGAGTTCTACTCCCTGGACTATGTCCTTGCCTGGATGGCGGAGGCGGCCATGCAGAATCATCTCTGCGGCCGACTGGGACCGGAATGGCCTTTGGCACCGGAGGCCGGAACGCTCCTTAGCTCCTGGTGGATGGGCGGGAGCCAGAGGGATCTTTCCGCCTTCATGGCCGAAGAAGGCCTTGGAGCGGTCTCTTACGATTCTATAATGAGCCGCTGGAAGGAGACGCTGGGGCCCTGATCATCCTGCGCGATGGTGTGCAGCTATCATTTAGCAGATGCTTCAATAGCAACGAGCGCTGGAAGAAAAATTCTAAACCACTTTCCTTAACGCTCTCAAGAAGCACTCTTCGATCAAGCATCTATTCAAGAAAAAGGGCTTATCCGCCCAACAGCCTGTCTTTATGCACCAATAATACGTTTTCCCTATTCGCGCGATCAAACATGGCTTCAGTGAAGCCGCTTTTGCTGAATAGTATGAATCGGTTTTTCCGGCTATCCAGCTTCCACTCAACTTGATTGGATTTTCTTATAAGATCTTCATAAACATTCACCCCGACCTGCTTGTTGCACCACTTGCACTCTCCGAAAAAGGCGGTCTTGCTGTCCTCATCCAAGGCCACCAAATCAATCTCCTCAGCTCTTGACCACCATCTGCCCAAGCTCGTAAAAGACAGTTGCCCTTCGGCCATGAGGCTGAGGCAGAATTCCCTGCACACATCCTCATAGGCATGGGCTATGTCCTGTTCAAGGCAATCCCTAATCAGCGTTTCCACATGGTTGCTTTTGCCGATTTCAAGCCGGCTTCTGTTGGTAAAAACGTACTTAAACCAAAAGGTTAAGAATCTATCCTGTATTCCGTAAAGTCCGTGTTTGCTTTTTTCAGGGTTTCTTTCTGTAACAGGCACTTCCTTCTTCAGGAACCCCAGTTGCTTAAGTATATCAGCATACCTTGACACATGGCTCTTCTCTAATCCTGTTTCATTTATGACCTCCGAGGGCTTTCTCTTACCCTGGGAAACCGCCTTTAGGATGGCGAAGTAATTCCGTGGTTCCCGGAGTTCTTCCATTAGGATATACTCCGCCTCGTTTGAGAAAAATGTTCCCTTTTCGAGAATGAGATGTCGTATGTTTTCAATAATATCCAGCTCAGGATTGACCTTTTCAAGATATGCCGGGATCATCCCGAAGACTGTATAGACGGCCATGAGGTCATCAAAATTCTTTCCGGGGAAGAACTCGTAGAGGCTCTGGAAAGGCATTTCTTTCACTTCAAGAGATCCAGTTCGTCTGCCGTAAAGAGGGGCCTTGTAAAAAAGAACTTCCTTTTCCATCATGCCAATGCTGGAGCCCATCAGCACCAGGAAAATATTACCGTCCTTTAAATGTTCGTCTATTCCCTTTTGAAAGATCGAGGAAGTGGCCTTATTGCTGTTGACCAGATAAGGGAACTCATCTATGACGATAACCATTCTTTCTGCTGCCTTTTCATTCAGATAGCGGAAAAGCTGTTGCCAGCTACTGAAGCCTGCTTCTTCGAGAATGGAGTCCTTGAAGTATTCGCCCATCAAGCGGCCCAGGCTCTTGAGCTGATCATTTTCTGCGATGCTGTCAGCCAGAAAATATATTGCTTCCTTCCCCTTTATGAACTCTTGAAGGAGGCGGGTTTTTCCAATCCGCCTTCGCCCATAGACTGGGATGAATTGAAATCCAGGCGCGTGATATGATCTTTCCAGAGCCGCTAATTCAGACTTTCGATCTACAAATCTTGCCATCTCATCTCCAAGTAAAATCATGATTAGTATAATCGTAATTATACTTGTTTGCAAGGGTGCCTATGGTTTTCCATCCAACACCTTCCTTACCTTGGAAGCAAGCCTGGCAGAGGAGAAAGGTTTTGAAAGGAATGAAACGCCTTCTTCTACGAGGCCCTTTCGGGCAAGGATGTCGGCCGGGTAATTAGTATCCCTGAGAAGAACCCCTACGCTCTCCAATCGAGGAAAGTTCTGCCCGCAGCCTCAAAGAAGGGCAAAGGCCGGTTTCAGCCGGGATAAAGGTGCTTGACTCTTGTTCCCATTATGTGCATGATGGGAACCATACTTAAGGAGGTTTTTATGCCCAAGACGCGTCTAAATGTAAGCCTGGATCGGGATCTGGCAGATTTCGCGAAGGTCTTTGCTGCTGAGAACCGTACATCCGTGGCCGAAATGTTCACCCAGTACTTGCTGGCGGTGAAGCGGAGGGCAGAAGGCGCTCACATGGAAAAGGTTCTCAGCCATCCGGCGTTTCAACAGGCGATGGAAGATGTTCAGGCAAGGTTGCAAGCCGGGACCGCAGAGTGGCATTCCTATAACGAAGTCTTTGGGGATTGATGGAGGCGAAGTTCGAAACCGATTTCCTGAAGGCCCTGAAGAAACACTCTTCAATAAAGGGCCTGGTCAAGAAAAAGGTGGATATGATCATTGAGAATCCCGTCGCATTTGGCGAACCGCTAAGGGGCAAGTGGCAGGGTTTCTATTCATGTCCCGTGAAGCGCAATTTCATTATTATTTACCTGTACTGCGAGGTTTGCCGAAAGAAGGGCGATAATGTAGTCGTAGCCTGCTCGGACTGTCTGAAAATACCTGATCAAACCATAAGGTTCGTCCTGCTGGGGCCGCACGATGATGCCTACGGGATATGATTTGTTTTAAGGGCTTATTCGTTCTCCGTGGGTGCAGGCGTCTTCGTCATGGACCGCTAAAGCCGGTCAAATTTGAACCCAACTTCTTTCCTTCCCGTCTCTATCTCCAACTTTTCAAAAATGAATCGCGCCTTATTCATCATTTCCCTCCAACACCTTCCTTACCTTGCCGGCAAGTCCGGGGGCGGAAAAGGGTTTTGAAAGGAATGAAACGCCTTCTTCCACGAGGCCCTTTCGGGCAAGGATGTCGGCCGGGTAACCGGATACAAAAAGGACCTTCATCTTGGGTCTTTCTGCCCTGAGACTTTGGGCAAGCGCCCTTCCGTCCATTCCGGGCATGATTACATCGCTTATCAGGAGATGGATCGGCCCCTGATGTGATTCTGCCATTGCCAGGGCAGGCTCTCCTGATGCGGCGGCCAGCACCCGGTATCCCAATCCTGTCAATATCCTGGAGATCAGGAGCAGGAGGGAAGGATCATCTTCAACGACCATGACGGTTTCACCTTTGCCCTTTTCTGACGGTTCAGGCTTATCGGCCTTTTGCTCCGCCAATTGCTCCTCATGCCTTGGGATGTATATCTCAAAGGTAGTTCCTTTTCCGGGAAAACTGTCAACTATAATAAATCCCCTGTTCTGTTTCACGATGCCGTAAACTGTCGCAAGCCCAAGGCCTGTTCCCCGGCCCACCTCCTTTGTGGTGAAAAAGGGCTCAAAGAGGTGCTCGATTGTCTTTTCCTCCATTCCGCAACCGTCGTCGCTTACGGCAAGGCACACGTATTCGCCCTGGCTGAATCCCTTGTGGGACTTGCAGAAGGTCTCGTCGAATGAATGATTGGCGGTCTGCACCGTGACACTGCCGGCCCCTCCTATGGCGTCCCTGCTGTTTACGCAGAGGTTGGCCAGTATCTGATCCACCTGGGAGGGGTCCATCTTTACAGCCCACAGATTCGAGGCTGGAAGCCATGTCAGGGCTATGTCTTCCCCTATGAGCCTTCTCATCATCTTGAGCAATCCCTCCACGGCCTGGTTTAAGTCAATCACCCTGGGGGCTATGGCCTGTTTCCTGGCGAATGCCAGAAGCTGTCTGGTAAGATTTGCCGAGCGTTCGGCCGCCTTCCTGATTTCGTTCAAGCCTGCTTTCAACTTCTCGTCAATCCCGGGTTCATCCAGGGCAAGCTCTGCCTGCCCTATGATCACTCCTAGCATGTTGTTAAAATCATGGGCGACCCCGCCCGCAAGCCTTCCGATGGATTCCATCTTCTGGGCCTGCTGAAATTGCTCCTCCATTTCAAGTTGAGCGGTTATATCCTTCTTCACGGCAACGTAGTTCAGTAACCTTCCTGAGCCGTCAAGCACCGGCGAGATGGTGGTCTCCTCGGTGTAGAGGCTCCCGTCCTTTCGCCTGTTTACCATGCTTCCCTTCCAGGTCTTTCCTGCTTTGATGGTATCCCAGAGGTTTTGGTAGAAGGCCTGATCCTGCTTTCCGCTCTTGAGCATCCTTGGATTCCGGCCAATGGCCTCTTCCTTTGTGTAACCGGTCACAGGCTCAAAGGCCGGATTAACATAGATTATCTCGCCATCACGGTCTGTGAGAAAGATCACCTCCCCTGCTTGCTCTATCGCTGCTATGAGCCTCTCTCTTTCAGCCTCCATCCTCTTTCTTTCCGAGATGTCGTTTATCAGCCCTTCAAGACAAATCAGGCTGCCGTCGCTATTGAAAACGCCCCGGCCCTTTTCCCAGACCCACTTGATGGTGCCGTCCCTGGCAATGATCCTGTACTCAAGAACGTAGGGGCTTGCTTTTTCCAGTGCTGCCTGAACAGCGTCCCACACGTATTGCCTGTCATCAGGATGGATAAGCTCATTGTATGAGACCACGCTATTGTCCAATAGTTCATAGGATCTAAAGCCAGTGAGATCAAGACAGCCCTGGCTTACAAAAGTCATGGTCCAGTCCCTGTCATTGAGACACGAATAGACCATGCCCTGAATGTTGTCCATGAGATTGGCCATCTCCTGCCGGCTATCCCTCAACTCCTCCTCCGCCAATCTCTTT
>Ga0210022_1000248_pt1 | contig 40647 bp, 36 predicted proteins | sample CryGeymeta201520_FD_183984 | JGI IMG/M metagenome (GOLD analysis project Ga0210022, IMG submission 183984) | Groundwater microbial communities from Crystal Geyser aquifers in Utah, USA - Crystal Geyser metaG 2015-20 (SPAdes) (version 2) | ecosystem: Environmental > Aquatic > Deep subsurface >... | reverse complement strand
GTAAGAGAGATGGCATCGTTATTGCTATAATTTATAGTTGCACATCGTAATAAAATGCTGTAACATACAGCATTTGCAGCGATGGTTAAGATGTTTATGCTCTTTTTAATCTCAGGCAGTGATTTTATTAATGAAGGAGGTGGGAGGAAATATCAACTTTACTTTAGCAGAGGGACGTAATTTATTTGATGGTTATTTTAGAAAGGAGGCTCAAGAATGAGTGAAGAAAAAAAGGGTTTAACCCGAAAAGACTTTCTCAAGTTATCAGCAGTAGGCGCTGCCGCTGTTGCAGGCGCGGGCGTTATGACTATGGCGGAGAATGTTGAAGCAGCAAAGGCAAAGGAAAGATGGGCAATGGTCATCGACCTTGACAGGTGTACTGGATGTAAGGCATGTGCTATCGCGTGCAAGACGGAATTTGACACGAGACTGGGTGTTTTCAGGTCGCAGGTTATTTATCGCGAACACGGCGCCTATCCCAAGGCAGAGCGTGATATATTGCCGTGGCTCTGCAATCACTGCGACAACCCGCCATGCGTTAAGGTCTGTCCTGTTAAGCCGGTCAGCGCGGAATTTAAGGGAGTAAAATTTAAGAAGAGGGCAACATATAAAAGGCCGGACGGCGTAGTCCTTGTTGATCAGGATAGATGCATCGGCTGCGGTCAATGTATCAGGAACTGTCCCTATCAGGTAAGGTCTTTCGACCCGGGTAAAAAGGCTGGCGGCAACCCATCAGCCAATCCTGCGGATAAATGCACGCTCTGCGAGCACAGGCTTGAGGCAGGCGTTGTTCCGTCCTGCGTAAATACCTGTCCGGCAAGGGCAAGGATTGTCGGCAATCTTAATGACCCCAACAGCGAGGTTTCAAAACTTTTGAAGGCGCACAAAAAAGATGTTGCTGTTTTACTGCCTGAAAAGAAGACAAGACCGCAGGTCTATTACATAGGCAAAAAGGCAAAGGCAGCCAGCGCAGCCTATAAATCAGGCGACGATATCAGGAAAGAGGCAAACAGCAAATATCAACTTGTAGTATGGAAAGAGGGGCCTTATGCCTCAACGAAGGGAGGTAAATAAGTATGGCTATAAAAGAGATTAGCAGAAGAGATATTTTTAAGCTTGGCGCATTAAGCGCCCTTGCCCTTACCGGCATGAAGTTGAATAAGGCAGAGGCCGTAACTCTCATGGGAGATATGGATGCGCTGCAGTGGGGATTTAAGGATATTTCTCCGGAAACCAGGAAAGAGAGAAAGGCCGTTCCCTCCGCATGCTGGCAGTGCGTTACAAGGGATGGAATCGTTGCTTATGTTGAAGACGGAAGGCTTGTAAAGATTGAAGGAAATCCTAAGCTTCCAAGGACGAATGGCGTGCTGTGTTCAAAAGGACAGGCCGGTATGAATCAGGTTTATGACCCGGACAGGATGCTGCATCCTGTTAAGAGGGTGGGTTCTCGCGGAAGCGGACAGTGGAAAAGGATTTCATGGGATGAGGCAAAGAAGGAAGTTGTTGGTTTAATGAAGAAGCTCAAGGTAGAGGGTCATCCCGAAAAGTTTGCCTTCTGGTATGGAAGGATGAAAGACAGCACTTCCCACTATGTTAAGGGTTACTTTATGGCTGCATACGGTTCAGGCACTACAGCCGGACATACATCCATCTGTGAAGGCGACAAATGGGTTGCGCATGAGCTTACATGGGGCAAGCACTATGAGAATTGGGATTTTAAGAATACCAACATGGTATTAAACTTCGGCTCAAATGTCATGGAGGCACACACAAACCATATCCCTGTTGCCCAGAGGCTCGTCGAAGGCATGGCAAAGGGCGCAAAGCTCTATACCTTTGATGTAAGGCTTTCAAATACAGCGGCAAAGTCAACCGAATGGATACCTGTAAAACCGGGCACAGACACAGCCATAATCCTTGCCATGATAAATGTTATCATGAGCGGAAACCTCTATGATGAGAAGTTCATCAAGAACTGGACAAATGTTACAGTTGACCAGCTTAAAGACCATGTTAAGAAATTCACACCTGAATGGGCTGAGAAAGAAAGCGGAGCTCCTGCAAAGAAGATTAAGGAGCTTGCCATCGCCTTTGCAAAGGCAAAGCCGGGCGTGGCAATCTCTTACAGGGGGCTTGTTGCCCATTATGCAGGCGTGAATAATGAAAGGGCACTGATTACGCTCAATGCTGTCTGCGGCTACATCAATATTCCGGGCGGATTTTGCCAGCCGGTAGGCGCAAAATGGAATGACCCGTTCAAGAAAGGCTTCAAGTCCCAGCATGCCAAGGTGCATGGTAAACTCAAGATCGGTTATGGTTATAAGGACGCTGTCGCATATCCGACACACGGCGTGACTCAGGATGTGCTTGGCGTAATCAAAGAAGGCAAGCACGGGAGGCCTGATGTTTTAATGACATATTGTATCAACCCTCCGTATGTCAATGGAAACTGTCAGGACAACATCAATATAATGAAAGATGAAAGCATTATCCCTCATCTCATTGCCTATGATGTTGCATACAGCGAATCCGCATCAATTTCCGATATGATACTTCCCGCGGCAAATTACCTTGAGAGATGGGATGCGATGGGACATGCTTCAGGCGACCAGATACATGAGTTCTTCATCAGACAGCCTGTAGTTAAGCCGCTTGGCGAGGCAAAACCAATAACGGACTTTGTTGATGAGATTGCGCCTGAATTTGGCATCAAGCTGCCGTTTAAGAACCATGAAGAGCTTGTGAAGGCGATGTGCAACACCACTAAAGGCGTCAAAGAGGCTGGCGGATTTGACTACATGCTCAAAAATGGAGCATGGTATGATGTTAATGAGAAGCCTCATTATCATCAGCATGAAAAGAAGCTCTCAGAGAAAGATCTTGCCGGCACAAAGGTGGATGAAAAGTCAGGAGTTATTTACAAGCCTGACGAGAAACATCCTAAGCCTGACGCCAAAAACTATGTAGGCCAGATGGTTGACGGTGTGGCATACAAAGGTTTCCCATATGATAAGATAGACAGGCAAACAGGCAAGATAGCCGTATATTCTCATCCTCTGAAGAAAAAGAACTGGGACCCTATGCCGGTATACTACCCGATACCGGAGCATCAGAAAATGTCTGATGGCGAGTTGATCCTTACCACATACAAGGTAAGGACGCAGACGCACTCAAGGACGCAGAACTGCAAGCTCCTTACCGAAGACTATCATACCAATCCGGCGTTGATTAATCCCAAGACTGCTGCAACGCTCGGGATCAAGGACGGCGATAAGATTGAGGTATCCTCAGCCATCGGCAAGATCGTAACGAAGGCGAAGGTTACCAACGCGGTTCATCCTTCCGCAATATCCATTTCTCATCACTGCGGCCACTGGCAGTACGGCAGATACACCTCCGGCGTAAAACCGCCTGTTGAAGTCGGAGCTAACGACAACGACATTGACCTCAAGCTCAAGTGGTGGACTGACAATGGAGAGCATCCTAACTGGATTATCCCGAACTCCACAGACCCGATGGGCGGACAGCAGAGGTGGATGGATACAGTTGTTAAGGTAAGAAAGGTTTAAGTTTAACCTCAGATTCATCTGATGAGGGGGGAGGGTTGCCTCCCCCCTTTCAATTAGTTTAGATTATAATATGTCTTAAAAGGAGAAAAAGTGGCTTTGACTTTATTTAAAGAGGGCGCAAAGAGCAGGTGCGACACTTATGGTTTTCTTGCAGGGATATTCAGGCAGGAACTCACGGCACAGCAGATAAAGGAGATGATAAATTCAGGCGTATTGGATATGCTCACTGAATTGGGCGCAAAGATTGACCGCAATTTTTTTAATAAACCCGCAGAACAGGTTGAGGAGGCTCTGGCAATAGAGTATACAGCTCTTTTCATAGGCCCCGGCAAGCATATCAATCCGCACGAGTCTATCTATGTTCCGGACAGCACGGGCAAAGTCGGTTATTACTGGGGAGAATGCACGGCCGATATGAAGAAATGGGTCGAGCATTACGGGTTAAAGATGTCTGAAAAGTTTGAATCAATCCCCGACCACATAAGCATAGAGCTTGAATTCATGCAGAGAGTTATTGAGCAGGAACATCTTTCCTGGCAGAGGAATGACGAGGAGACCGCGAAGAGATGCATAGAAGTTGAAAAGACTTTTTTTAACAAGCACATAATAAAATGGGTGCCGTTATTTTTAAACAGGGTTATAGACTCTGCAAGTTTAGATTTTTACAGAGAGACGGCAAAGATCGGCAAGGATTTTATATCGGACGAGGGGAATCTTTTAAATGAAGAAACAGCCGGCGTTACTGATACAAATTAGTTTTTTAATATGTCTTGCAGCGCTGATGCCCGCATATGTTTTCGGAGGGACAAATCAGGATTTTTTAATAGCCGTTGATGGTATTGAAAGGGTATCTGGTAAGCCCGGCTGGATTGTTCTTGACTGCAGGTCGAAGAAACTGTATAATGCCGGCCATATACCCGGAGCTATAAACCTCGGAGATTCCTGCCGTTATGCCCTAAGGGACGGGACTGAACGGATTAAGAAAGTAAGCGAGATGGAAGCAATACTTGGCAATGCAGGCATAGACAATGCAAAGCATGTAGTAGTTTATGCAGATGCGAAGAATCTTGACCATGCAACAACCGGTTTCTGGATTCTTGAATATCTCGGGCATGACAAGGTTCATTTTTTAAACGGCGGATTTGATGAGTGGAAAAAAAGCGGCAAATTGATAGATAAGAAGGCAAGGCAGATTAGCCCTTCAACTTTTAAGGCAAAGGTAAATAAATCGGTTATTGCCGGCACCAATGAAATGCTCGGTATTGCAAAGGGGAAAATAAAAAACATTCAATTGATAGATTCCAGAAGTGAAAAGGAATATTCAGGCAAGGATAACAGGGCTCTGAGAGGAGGCCGTATCCCGAACACGACAGTGAATATACCTCACGATAAAACCTATGACAAAAAGACAGGAATAATATCCTTTGGCAAGGTCTTGTCTATATACGCGACATTGGACAAAGACAAGAGGACAATAGCTTATTGTCAGACCGGAGCAAGGTCAACGGTGACGTATCTTGCGATGAGGCTGCTTGGTTTTAAAGACCCTTCTGTGTACGACGATTCGTGGGTTGTTTATGGTAACAGCATATATCCGCCCTATCCTATAGAGAACGAGCAGTGGGTTAATCTGGATGTGCTTGGAAAGATGAAAAAGGCAATTGATACGATGGCAGCAGAGATTGGGAAACTTAAGAAAGAGAACGCCCGACTTAAAAAAGGCGGGGTAGAGCAGAAGGCGGAAGTTGAGGAAGAAGAGGCATGGAGGAACCCGCTGGAAGAATCAGGATGCGGCGCGGAAGAGGATGAGGAATAGATAAACACTATGGACTTTGAAGCGCTTCTTGACGAATCGATAAAAATACACGGGCATCTATGTCCGGGGCAGGTGCTGGGCGTGAAGATGTCAATGCTCGGACTGAGGGAGATAGGGATTGAAGACCCGAAGGGCAAAGACAGAAAAAACTTAATCGTCTTTGTGGAGATGGACAGATGCGCTACTGATGCAGTGCAGTCGGTTACAGGGTGCAGCCTCGGCCACAGGACCATGAAATTTATGGACTACGGCAAGATGGCGGCGGCATTCGTGAATCTTAAAACAGGCAGGGCAGTGAGAGTCGTGGCAAAAGAAGAATCAAGGGAAAAAGCAAAGAAATATTTTCCTGATATAGATGACAAATACAAGGCTCAGCTTGAGGCGTATAAGGTAATGCCTGATAAAGAACTCTTTGACGTAATGAATGTAAAAGTGGAAATAAAGCCAGAAGACCTGCCGGGCAGGCCGTTGAGAAGGATTCCATGCGATATATGCGGAGAATATGTTCAGGACCTGAGAGAGGCGCATAAAAGCGGAAAGACGCTGTGCAGGCCGTGCGCGGAAGGAGGATATTACAAAATTGAAGACAAGTCTCATGGTAAATAATAATATTGTGCCCTTGAATGATTTCACTCAGAATTATATTGCAAGCGTCCTCTGCGCAATTGCGCATTCACTCGGTGATGATTCAAGAAATGTAACCATGCGTATTGAACCTGAAGAAATTCACATTTATACTGAAAAGGGCGAACTGGACATAAAAAAAGATTTTGCGAAGGGCTTAATAGAAAGCACCGTAAAAGGCATACTCTCGCCCCTCAAGGGGGTATTCTGGTCTCAGAATATTACCATTACAAGCGAGGACTCAAAGGCGTTTGTTGAGTCTTTGAAAGAGGGCTTGACAGACAGGTAGGTTTTTTTATTATAATGCGTTATGCAGAAAAGTCATAACGACAATAAACGGTGAATTGGTGAATAGGTGAATCGGCAAATGGAAAAGGATGCTGAAAGAATGGAGATTAAATCTAAGCTCTGGATAGAGGTTGACGGAGAACCCGTTTTTGGAAGGGGCAGGAGGTTCCTGCTTAATGCGATAGATGAATACGGCTCTATAAATCAGGCGGCAAAAGAAATAAACATCTCTTACAGAAAGGCGTGGAGCTATATAAAGGCCATGGAGGAGAGGCTCGGCATAAAATTGGTGGATAGGCAGGCCGGCGGCAAAAACGGCGGCGGCGCATTACTCACAAAAGACGCCAGAAAGTTCTTGAAAAAATACGAGCTGATGGAAGAGGGGATAAGAGAGGCAGTTGATAAAAAGTTTACTGCGATATTCGGTAAAGGGGTGAATCGGTGAAAAAGCTCTTGTGGGACGTCTCAGGAGCCTTCGGCGACATCGGGGTGCTGTTTCCAATTGCAATTGCCTTAATCGCAAAGAATGGGTTTAACCCCACAGCGCTGTTTTTAATGGCGGGCCTTTTTTACATAGCCTCTGCTTATTACTTTAAAATAACGATGCCTGTCCAGCCGCTCAAGGCAATGGCTGCCATAGCGATTGCCTCGGGATTGGGTTATGAAGTTATTAATGCCGCCGGCATAACGATGGGGGCCATTCTGCTTCTAATATCCATAACGGGTTTAAGCGTTAAGCTCGGGCGGTTTTTCCCTGTATCTGTAATCAGAGGAATCCAGCTTGGATTGGGCCTGATGCTTATAAAGGCGTCGGCAAGCCTTATGAATGATGAGGTCCTTGTCTCTTTAGCTTCGGGGGCAATTTTGCTAACAAGCGTTTTTATGATTAAAAAAATACCGCCGCTTATACCCATTATAATTTTAGGAATAATCCTTTCTTTAAAAGGAATTCAGCCTGCCGCCATGGGTCCCGCCGCATTGACATTAGGGCTGCCGAGCTTTAATAACCTATGGACCGGATTTATTATTCTGGTTCTCCCTCAGCTCGCCCTTACCTTTGGCAATGCCATAGTAGCTACGGAGGCAACAGGCAAACTCTTATATGGCGCTCGGGCTGGGAGGCTCACCCTAAAAGCTATACCTATGAGCATGGGACTGGCAAATATTGCCTCCAGCATTATTGGAGGGGCGCCGATGTGTCACGGCTGCGGCGGGCTTACTGCACACTATAAATTTGGCGCAGCGAGCGAGAAGTCCGGGTATATTATCGGCATTACGCTTATCGTATTAGCTGTTTTGTTCGGCAGTTCGGCATTATCTATAATTTCTGCATTTCCGAAAGGCATCTTAGGGGTTTTGCTCTGTTACGTCGGCATACAGCACTCTTTATTTATCAAGGACCTTCTTCATGAGAAACAAGCAATGGCCATTGCATTAACAGTTGCTATTTTAGGTTTTATAGCAAATAACCTGACAGCAGGTTTTCTCGCGGGCATTGGAATTCATTATGGACTTAAAACTTTTACGAAGACAATTAATCTTTTGAAAGAATAAAGGAATAGGAGGCAGATATGTGTGACATTCAGGATACGGAAGCAAAGAACAGATTAGGCGTTAAGACAATCCCTGTAGCAGAAGCCGTCGGGACCGTGCTGGCTCATGATATTACAGAGATAAAAAAGAATGAATTTAAGGGCCGGGCCTTTAAGAAAGGGCATATTGTCAAACAGGAAGACGTCTGCCATCTCCAGAGGCTCGGCAAAGAAAACCTTTTTGTTCTTAATATTTCTGAAGATGAGATGCATGAAGACGAGGCGGCTTATGCCCTTGCAAATGCGCTTATAGGTGAAGGGGTTCAGCTGCAGGGAGAGCCCAAGGAAGGAAAGATTAATATAATCGCTGAAAGAGACGGGCTTTTAAAGGTGGATAAAAATGCCCTCACACAGTTTAATATGCTCGGGGACGTGATGTGCGCAACCCTGCATAGCAATACCGTGGTCAAAAAAGGACAGCTTGTCGCAGGCACCAGGGCCATCCCGCTTGTGGTGAAGAAGGCGATAGTGGAAGAGGCAGTGGCAATTGCAAATTCCGTAAAGACACAGGATGCAGGATACAGGATGCAGGATACAGCCCCCCACAATCCCCTCTCGGTAATGGGGATACCCCCCTCAACTCCCCCCTTGGTAATGGGGATACCCCCCTCAACTCCCCCCTTGGTAAGGGGGGAAGTAAAGGGGGGTCATCATGAATCAGGCATCGTGCTTCATGTATCATGTTCCGGCGTCATCTCAGTAAAAGAATTACGCAAGCTCAAAGCCGGCATTGTCATTACAGGAAATGAGGTTTATTACGGGAGGATAAAGGACGCCTTTGCGCCTGTAGTCACAAAGAAGATACAGGAGCATGGCTGTGAGATTGCGGGGATATATTATGCGCCGGATGACGAAGCGTTTATAGAGGCCAGGCTCAGGGAATTAGTTGACGCAGGCGCAGAACTGCTTATCACAACAGGGGGAATGTCTGTGGACCCTGATGATGTAACGAGATTTGCAATAAGAAAACTTGGCGTTACCGATATTGTCTACGGCTCCGCAGTGCTCCCCGGCGCAATGTTTTTAGTGGCATACCTTTCGATTGCCGATTGCGGATTGCAGAATGCGGAATTTAAATCCGAAATCCAAAATCCAAAATCCAAAACTATTCCCATCTTGGGAATCCCTGCCTGCGGGATGTATCACAAGACAACAATATTTGATTTAATTCTCCCGCGGGCGCTTGCCGGAGAGATAATCGGCAGGAAAGAGCTGGCAGAGCTTGGACACGGCGGCTTATGCATGAATTGCAAAAAATGCAGTTATCCGATATGCCCGTTCGGAAAATGACGGCTATGCTACTTCTTTTTTTATCTTCTCCATATATTCTTCCCATTCGATAGGCAGCATGTGCTTTTTCTTTGTGTTGCATTCTTTGCAGGCAGGGACGATATTTCCCTTTGTGGACTTTCCGCCGCGTATGATGGGGACGATGTGGTCCATCGTGAGTTCTTTAGGGCTGAATTTTTTGCCGCAGTAATAACATCTGCCTTCCGAACATTTTCTTTTCCACCACTGGGATTTTCTGGACTCACGGGCTTTTGCCCGTTCTCTCTTAATCTCCTCTTCTGTCACGCAAGAAATAAAAAATTCCATTTCAGCCTTTGATTTCACTCCAGAGCACGCTCCGGTTCCTTCCATTGTGTTTTGCATAGTAAAGCGCCTGGTCAGCCTTCTCAATGAGTTCTTCTTTGGTTTTGGCGTCTGAAGGGGAGACAGCTATGCCGATGCTCAGCGTAACCCTGACAGGCCCTATAGGACTTATATGGCCTATGTCAAAGGCTTTGTCCATAGCGGCTTTTCTTAATCTCTCAGCGATGTTTTTTGCCCCTTTGCCGTCTGTCCGCGGCAATATTGCAGTAAATTCCTCGCCTCCATACCTTGCAGGGACGTCTATGTCCCTTATTGTTTCTCTTATAATCTTTGAAACTCCCTTGAGCACGAGGTCCCCCGCAGGATGCCCGTATGTGTCGTTTATTTTTTTAAAGAAGTCAATGTCTGTCAGAAGCAGCGAGGTGGGCTCTGAGTATCTGTTTAATTTCTTGAGTTCCTCCGAGAGCTTTTCCTGAAAGACCCTGTGATTGAAAAGGCCTGTGAGACCGTCCACAGCCGCCAGCTTTTCTATCTCCGCATGTAATTTTGCATTTGCGATGGATGCTGCCGCCTGATTGCACATTACCTTCAGCAGTTCCATCTGGAAGGCGTCAAGAAAGTCCGCCTTCTCAGATGACATTACAAATAATCCGAGCAGTTTGTTTTCATAAATCAGGGGGATGACAAAAATGGAGCGTATGTTTTCTGAGCCGAAAGGCAGCACTGAAGCCCGGTAGTCTTTCATGTCAGCCATGTAAATGGGGTGTCTGTTTTCAACCGCTATATTAATGAAGGCGCCTTTAAGGTCAAGGGCTGATAGCTGATGGCTGATAGCTGATAGCTTAGCTGTATGGTGTATTAAGTCAAACTGTTTGCCCGATGCGACAAAAAAGAACGCATGTGAAGACGCAATTTTTTCTGCCCCTTCGCACATTTTTTCAGCAATCACATTTATATTAAGCGATGAAACAAGTTTGGAGCTTTCCTCATTCAGTTTCTTTAAGCCGTCATAGTCGCGCTTCAGTTTGGGATAAATTCTTTCCCTCTCCATAATTCTGGCGATATGCCGGGTGAACATCTGCACTGTATTTCTGACGGATTCGCTGAACGCATTGCAAGTGGAACTGTCGGCAGTCAGAACTCCGGTTAGCGCAGAACCGTCCATTACAGGCGCGGCAAAAATGGATGAAACTTTATTATTTTTTATATAACCAATCTCAGAAATGTTTTCATCTATCTCGCCGGAGTAAAAAGTTTGCTTGGTTTTAAGACATTCGGCGATGACGCCTTTGCCTGTAACAATGATATCTCCCTTTTCTTCGGTTGAGCATTTCAGTATAAAACCATTCTGGTACGGCGTGAAAAGGTTAATGGAATCAGCAGAGACCGCCTGTTTTATTGCCAGCAGAAGTTCTTTAATTTCCTCGTCTGTTTTAAGCATTGATGCAAAGCGGCGCTGCGATACAGTCCCCTCTCATGACCAGACAAAGCAAGGGGATAATCCTTTTTATCCTGAAGCCCTGCCCCTCTTTGTCTCCTCTTCTCTGAAGAATTTTTTGTATAGCACTTCCCACTCAGGACTTCCTTCAGATAGTTTTCTTGAAAAGGACTGGAGCTTTTTTCTCACGGCTGAATCTATATCCTCTCCTACCTTTAGTTCATTTAAGATGATGCGTTTAATCTCGCGCCTTATTTTCCCTTCTTCATCTTTCACATCTATTGCCTCTTTGTCAATAAGCCCTTTAAGAAGCACGTGCGTCAGATGTGTTATTTTTTCCTCAGAGAGCATCATAGTATGAGATTTCTCTCTTTCACGATTTTTTGTTTGGTCAGGTCAAAGAGTTTTCTGTAATCAAGTCTGCCGCGCTCTATCTCCGAATTATGTTTTTTGAGAATTTCTCTTACCTCTTCGTTTAATCGGTCCTCTGCCATCAGTTCATTCAGGATGAGTTCTTCTATGTTGGATGTTAACTGTCCCGGAGGGATGCGCGGGGTGACAAGCTGCTTTGAGACAATGCCGTCTGCAATTTTTTTAGCTATCAGAGAGACCCATGTTCTGGGAATTCTCATGCCTTATTTTTCCACGAATGAAAGAAGCGCGATATTGCGGGCTCTCTTTATGGCCTCGGTCAGGCTTCTCTGATGTCTTGCGCACGCCCCTGTCATCCGCCGTGGAAGAATTTTGCCCTTGTCTGTGAGGTAATACCTCAAGGTCTTGATATCTTTGTAGTCTATGAACTCTGCTTTTTCCGAGCAGAATCTGCAAAATTTTCTCCTTTGAATTCTTCTCTGCTGCAAAATTTTCTCCTTTTTTATTATAAGGGGTTAGGGATTTGGGGTTAGGGGTTAGTAAAAACCAATCCCTAATCTCCAGTCCCCAATCCCTAAGTTAAAACGGCTCTAAGTCCGTTGTTTCTTCAGGTGGAGCAATATCTTCGGGAGGCGCGGACTCTCCTCCTGCCTCCTCCGAGCTGCTCGGAGTTTTCCTTGACAGGAATCTGACCGAACTTGCGACTACCTCCATCTTGCTGTGCTTCTGGCCGTCTTTCTCCCAGCTTCTTTCCTGCAGCCTCCCTTCAACAAGCACAGACTTGCCTTTGCTCAGGTACTGTCCGGCGCTTTCAGCCTGCTTGCCGAATACAACCACCCCGATAAAGAGCACATCGTCTTTTAGTTCGCCGTGCTGTTTGATTTTTGAGTTAACAGCAATCCTGAATGAAGCTACCGCCGTGCCCTGCGGCGTATATCTGAGTTCAGGGTCTTTTGTCAGATTTCCTATTAATATTATTTTATTGAACACAGGCTATGCCCCAATTTTAGGCTCTGTTTTTTCATCCCGAGCGTCCCGGGACGCTGCTGCTTCCACAGAAGCAGTCTGCCGTGCCGGCGCAGGCAGGGATGACTTCAATGCCGCCTCTGCCTGCTTCTTTTCCAGTTTAATGACCATATATTTTATTACAGGTTCAAAGGTTTTGTAATAGTTCTCAAGTTTTTTTACTGCTGCTGAGGGCGACTTAAAGACCAGGAAAAGGTAAAAGCCTTTTTTCTGCTTTTTAATTTCATAGGCAAGTTTCTTTCGGCCCCACACATCGGCATTCAAGATTTCTCCGCCGGAATTTGTTATAAGGTCTTTTATCTTAGCTGAGGCTGTCTCAATCTCTTCGTCCGCGAGAGACGCATTTAGAATTACTATGTTTTCATAGATGTTCATCAGAACACCTCCTTATGGATTTTCACCCCGAGTCCCGAGCATCTCGGGAGGATTGTAGCCCTCCGGGCAACTCGGAGAGCAAGGAGTTGTTATTTATACCACAGAAGGCGAAATAAAATCAACCTGAGTTTGAATTTAGGAGTTCCCGCAGTTCTTTCCCGACCTTGAAATGAAGCGCCTTCTTCGCAGGGACGTCAACGCTTGCGCCTGTCTTGGGGTTTCTTGCCTTTCTCGGGTTCCTGGTCTTTAGCCTGAAATTCCCGAAGCCTCTTATCTCTATCTTTTCTCCTCTCTGAAGCGCTTCCTTTACGCTGTCAAAAACCGTTTCCATTACTATCTCTGTCTGCCTCCTTGTGAGCCCTTCAACTTTTTCAGATACCTTATCTACGAGAGCTGACCTTGTCATAAAACCTCCTCTAAGAAAATTCAAAATTCAAAATTCAAAATTAACGAATCTTATATTTTTGATTTTGCCGTTTATTTTTATTTTTTAAAAATATATCGGCTGATGAAATAAATCAAGCCTTTTTATTCCTGCTGCTTTCCGCCCATACCTCTATGGCGAGTTCAGGGCACATCCGGGCGCATAAGGCGCACCCCGTGCATTTTTCCGGGTGTTCAGGATGCGCAGGGAAGTATCCCATTTTGTTGAATTGTTTTTCAATTACTATTACGCCTTTAGGACATGACATCACACAGTATTTACAGCCCTTGCACAGTTCTTTGTCTATTGCTATTCTCCCTCTCATGCGCTCCTTTCAAGCAGTTCTCCTGCGTGTTTTAAAGATACGTCTGTTATCTTGCCGCTTAACATACGCGCTATTTCAGCCCTGCGTTCATCAGAAGTTAGTTCCTTTATTTTTACGTAAGTGCCGCCTTCTTTCTGATATTTTTCTGTCATTATGTGGAAGTCCGCCGCTGATGCTATCTGAGGGAGGTGAGTTATACATATAACCTGATGGGTCTTTGAAAGCCTTTTTAATTTTATGCCTACACTTTCAGCCGTTCTTCCTCCTACCCCGGCGTCAATCTCGTCAAATATCAGCACAGGAATCTTGTCAACATCGGCAAGAATATTCTTTAGCGCAAGCATTATCCTTGATAGCTCTCCGCCTGAGGCAACCTTTGACAGCGGCTTAAGCGGTTCTCCGGGGTTTGCTGAAAAAAGTAATTCAATTGTGTCAATGCCGGTGGAAGACAGCGGAGACGGCCTGACGTCAACCCTGAATCCCGCCTTTTCAAATGCGAGCTCCTTTAATATTTTCTCTACCGCCTTGCTTATTTCTTTTGCCGTCTGTTTTCTTTTTTCTGACAGGCCGGAGGCTTCATTCATGAGTCTTCCTTCTTTTTCTTTGAGCTGCCCTTCAAACAGAGCAATTTTCTCGTCCGAATATTTGAGGGTTGAAAGTTCTTTTTCCGCCTCGTCCCTGTATCGGATTGTTGAGTCAATGCTGTCTCCGTATTTTTTCTCAAGTTTTTTAATGGTTTCAAGCCTTTCCTCTATGGTCTCAAGCCGCCTCGGGTCCAGGTCATATTTTTCCTTGAATCCTCTCAATGAGACGGCTCCGTCTTCAAGCAGAGGTCTTGCCGACTCAAGAAGGTTAAGGGTCTCACTGATGCTCTGGTCTATTGCAGCCATCTCCCGGAGTTTTGAGATGACCGATGAGAGTTTCTCTGCGCATGCCCCTTCCGAGGCGTAGAGCATTGTATATGCCGTTTCTACAAGTTCGTTCAGTTTATTAAGGTTTGAAAGGATGCCCCGCTCTTCTTCCAGCGCTTCTTTTTCTCCTTTTTTAAGCGAAGCGGCGTCTATCTCATTTATCTGGAAGCTCAGAATGTCAATCCTCCGCATCCTTTCCTTCACGTCTATCTTTAGTTCGCTGAGTTCTTTTTTTAGCGAGTGAACTTCATGAAACATTGCCTCAACCTCTGCCCTTTTGTCATGGAGTTTACCGTAAAAATCCAGAAGGGTTCGCTGGTTGTCCGTTGAAAGAAGGCTCTGGTGTTCATGCTGTCCATGCATGTCAACGAGAGTTTTGCCTATTGCGGACAGGCTCTGTATGTTAACAATAGAGTCGTTTATATAGGCCCTGTTCTTCCCGGCGGATGAGATGTTTCGTCTTATTATTATCCCATCTTCAGAGCTGGCAATCCCCATTTCATTTAGCAGGGGATGCTCCGATATCTCAAAGAATGCCTCAACAGAGGCCTCATCCTTCCCGCTTTTAATCATCCCGGCCTGCGCCCTTTCTCCAAGCGCCAGGCCGAGGGCGTCAACAATGATTGACTTCCCCGCTCCGGTCTCTCCCGTCAAGACATTCAGCCCTGATTCAAATCTTATTCTGAGGTCGTCAATTATTGCAAGGTTTTTTATTCTGAGTTCTTTAAGCATTGTTCCAAAAATGTGCCAGCGTCAGTTTTCAGTGTTCGCTGCTGACACAGTTCACTGTATATGCCCTGTTTCACTTTTTAAGAATCTTTCTGAGTTCCCTGGCATTCTGCGGAGCATAACCATGCGCTGTGTTATTGAAATACAGAAAGACGTCTTTGCCCTCTTTCAGAAATTTGTTTATTGCCTTGCCCTCTGCTTTCAACTGCTCGGTTGTATAGCAAGAGACGCATTTCCCGTCAACGCCGTGTCTCCTGATATATACGAAATCAGCGGTAGTCGGCGCTTCACACAAAAAGTCAGGCCAGTCCGCGAGGCACAGCGCAGTATTGTTTTTCCCCAGCAGCGACATGATAGTTTTGTTTATCCAGCTTTTATCCCTGAATTCAAAGGCATTTCTTACCTTATATTGGCTCAGCGCCTCAAGAAAATCTTTAAGTTTGCCGACATCCGCCTTAAATTCAGACGGGAACTGCCAGAGGACAACCCCTAATTTTTCTCCTAATGCGGTTATCCTTGAAAGGAATACATCCAGAGGTTCGGCAGGTGATTTTAATTTTTTGACATGGGTTATAAACCGGCTTCCCTTAAGTGAGATTACAAAGTCTTTTGGCGTCTCGCTGTGCCACTTTGAAAAGGTTTCTTTTTCAGGGACGCCGTAAAAAGCGATGTCAAGCTCAACGGTTGCGAATTTTTTATAATAGTATTCAAGCCAGTGTCTTCTGGAGAGGCCTTCAGGGTAAAATGTCTCCTGCCAGTCATCAAACATAAATCCGCTGCACCCTATCTTCACGCAAGGCATAGAACATTGTATCATATAACTGCCTTGTATTGAAAGGTTTTTTGCTCTCTTGAGAGTGTAAAACAGAGGAGCCAGCGCAGATTTTAGGATTTGCCGTGAAGACTTTTATGGAAAATTAGATGCAGGTGGTTTTATAATAGACGGCAGACAAGAGCGTTATAGCGTTCAGCGTTGAGCGTTATAGCGATAAGAAAAAATAAACGCAATAACTCTATAACGCAATAACGTTATCAGGAGGATTTTATGGCTGACATAAAGAGAATAGGAATTATCACAAGCGGCGGAGACTGCGGAGGCTTAAACGCAGTTATCAAGAGCGCCGCGCGGGAGGCATACGCGCATGGCATTGAAACAGTAGTTATCCCGAACGGTTATGCGGGACTTTATAATCTTGTGGACCTTGAAAATGTTGTAGTTCTAAATGCGGAGAGGGTAAGCCGCATTGAGGCGTCTCTTGCCGGTTCAGAGGCGGGACATTCAAGGGTAAAGATAAGCAAGATAAAAGACCCGAATACTTATGAGAGGATTAAGACCGGGCTTAAAAAATTCAGGATAGACGCCCTGATTATAAGTGGAGGCGACGATACGGGAAGCGTTGTTATTGACCTTACCTCTCACGGCATCCCGTGTGTTCATGTGCCGAAGACCATGGACCTGGACCTTCAACCTTACAGCGTCGGAGGAGATTCCGCAGTAAACAGGATTGCCCTTTTCACCAGGGACATAAAGACCACGGGGCTGAGCCACAACCGAATCATTGTGATGGAAGTTTTCGGCAGATACGTAGGACACACCGCCCTGCGCGGCGGCATGGGAGCAGAGGCTGACTGCATTCTTCTTCCTGAGATTCCGGTTGATTTTGATGTTGTATATGGGCACATGAAGACCACATACTTTGCGCGGGTGGAAAGAAGCGACGTTAAGGCTGGCACATACATAATTGTGACAGCGGAAGGCATCAAGACCGCAAGAGGCGAACTCTTGTATGACGAATCCGCCGGGGTTGACGCCTTTGGCCACAGGAAACTTGCCGGGGCTGCTAAATATGTAAAACAGCAGATTGAAAAGAGACTGAAGACAGACCCTGACGTTAAAGAGTTTATGAAGAGGGCCGGGATGTATGCGCCGGGCGTTTATGAGATACCGGAAGTCAGAGAGGTAACGCCGGGACACCTGGTGCGCTCGGGTCCTTCGTCTGCCTACGACGTTAATTTCGGACAGAGGGCAGGCGCGGCGTCAGTCCTGCTTTTGCTTGAAGGCAAGATAGGCAATACAGTGGTTGATGTGGAGGGGAATAAGATATGCTATATCCCTACATCAGAGGCTATAAAGAGGAGGGGTGTGGATATAAGTGAGATAGCGCTGTTTGAAAGCCTCGGCGCCTGCTTTGGGAGAAAGCCTCAGAAATTTGAATATGAGCTTGTGGAAGTGAAAGGAATACCCAAAAGACATCTGTAGCATTAGAGCAGCAGAACAGTAGCACAGTAGAGCAGTAGTTTTCATCCTTCTGCGCTTCTGCTCTTCTGCGCTATTGCTCTTTATCAGTTCTTGACAAGCAGGGCAGTCGGGTGGTTTAATTGTCTATGGCGCCCTATCCCGAATGTTTGATGGAAGAAGAAAAGTCTTCTATCCTCATTGTGGATGACCTCCAGATTCATCTGGAACTGATGGAGGCTATCTTTGAGAAAGAAGGCTGCCGTGTTGTGACCGCGCATAACGCCGATGAAGCGCTCCGGCTCCTTGAAAAGTCCTCATCTGACATGGCTATCCTGGACGTGATGATGCCGGGCATGAACGGTTATGAACTTTGCAGAAGGCTGAAAGAGAAGAGCGGGGCCAGATTCTTTCCTGTAATCCTTGTAACCTCACTGTCAGAGCTGGAAGACAAAATCGCCGGTATTGAGGCCGGCGCTGACGACTTTATAACCAAACCTTTTAAATCTATTGAACTTACTACGAAAGTCCGTTCACTTCTAAAATTTAAAAAGCTTCAGGAAGAGCTGGACCATTCAGAGAGCATAATCATTACGCTGGCAATCGCCCTGGAGTCAAAAGACCCTTATACAAAAGGACATTCGGAAAGAGTGGGGAATCTTTCAGCGGAATTTGCCTCCATTATAGGTTTTCAGGAAAAAGAGCAGAATCTCATCAGGAAGGCAGGCGTCCTTCATGATATAGGCAAGATAGGCGTAGAAGATTCTATCCTTCATAAAAGAAATATTCTCACAAAAGAAGAATTGCATATTGTAGAACAGCACACAATTATAGGAGAAAAAATATGCAGGCCGCTTCATTCGCTCAGCGTAATACTGCCGGTTATAAGACATCATCATGAGAGGTGGGACGGCGCGGGATTCCCTGACGGGCTTAAGGGCGAGCAGATACCGGTTATGGCAAGGATTCTTTCAATTGTGGATACTTTTGACGCAATGGCGTCAGAAAGGCCCTACAGAAGGCCCATTTCTATAGAGAAGGCGCTTAAGAAAATGGAAGAAGAAAAAAACTTCGGGCAGTGGGACCCCGTGCTCCTGGAAAGGTTTGTAGAGATGATGATGGGAAAATCTTGATACAGGATACAGGATGCAAGATGCAAAATACAACCCCCCTCTATCCCCCCTTAGCAAGGGGGGAATTAAAGGGGGGTATCATGAATCATGCATCAGATTTCAATTGGTGTTTGGTTATTTGATTATGGGAGGTCTTAAGAAATGATTAAGGTCGCCATAGTAGGCGCAGGAAAAGGCGGAAGCTATCTTCTTGAAGTATTTCATATTAACGGCGAGGTGAAGGTAGTAGGCATAACCGATAAAGACAACAAAGCCCCGGGACTTAACCTGGCAAAAGAATGGGGCGTCTTTATTGCCGAGGACGTGAGAGCCCTCTTCAGCCAGAGCCCGGAGATTGTAATAAATTCAACCGGCGAGCCAAAGGTCAGCGAATTCATCAAACAGACCGCTCCTTATCCTGTAGAGATTATTGAAGGCACAAGCGCAAGGTTCCTATGGGACATTGTAAGGAGGCAGCAGCTTGCAAAGAACGATATGGGCGTTCTCTATCAGAACGGCATCACTATTACGAAGGCCAGAAATCTTGAGGAGGTTTTAAACAAAGTATTAAAGTCTGCCATGAAACTCACGGAGGCGCCTGCCGGCAGCATTGCCTTTGTTGACGGCGATGAAATGGTTATGGCTGCGCATAGGGGATTGAGCCGTGAGTTCTTTAAAGAGCAGCGCTGGAAGCCGAGAAAGGAGGGCCTGACGTCCCGCATACTCAGTCATAAAGAACCGCTTGAGTTTCAGGACACGGAGAAAGAGCCGCTGTTTAAGGGCACAAAGATATTACAGGGAGGAATAAAGTCGCTTCTGGCGTCTCCGCTTCTTCTCGACGGCGGCATTGTCGGGATTCTCTATCTGGACGATTTCAAGGAGAGGGAATTTACTGAGAGGCATAAAAATCTCATAAAGATTTTCTCTTCTTTTGCCGCGCAGGACATAGAGAGATTCAAACTCTTCCATGACCTTGAAGAATCACTCGGTTATCTTCAGGGAGTGTTTGATGATTCACAGGATATGATTGCCACGACTGACAACAGGGGGAGGATTGTTAAATTCTCAAAAGGCGGGGAGAGGATTCTGGGCTACAGGGCGGATGAGGTTATAGGCAGGGACGCGGCCGGGTTTTATGTGGATAAGGAAGAAAGAGAAAAGATTCTTGAGACGCTGAAAGAAGAAGGGGCGGTATATAATTACGAAACAAAACTTCTGAAAAAAGACGGCGCTCAGGTGGATATAAGCCTTACAATCTCCCGTCTCAGGGATAAAACCGGCCATATCATAGGCACAGTCGGCATCAGCAAGGACATTACCGAAGAAAAGCAGTTAAGAGAAAAGCTTGAAGATAAAAACAAGGAGCTTGAAGAATTGACTCAGAGCCTTGAAGAAAAGGTGCTTGAAAGGACCAGGGAACTTGAAAGGATAAACAGAGAACTAAGAAGGGCAGATGAGATAAAAGGGCGGTTTATAGCAAACATGAGCCATGAACTGCGGACCCCGCTTCATTCTATAGTCGGATTCTCAGAAGTCCTCCTTGACAGAACCTTCGGCGATATAAATGAAAAGCAGCAAAGGCATATAACGAACATACTCACTTCTGGCAAACATCTCCTGCACCTCGTAAATAACATATTAGACCTCGCTAAGATAGAGGCAGGCAGGATAGAGCTTTCATATGAGACGTTCTCTTTGAAGGCTGTTATAGATGAGGTGCTTGTAGTTGTCAAATATCTTGCGGATAAAAAACTTATAGAACTAAAAACGGATATAAGCCCTGAAGTTTCCAATTTTACTGCGGATAAGGTCAAGTTCAAGCAGATTCTCTACAATCTCTTGTCTAACGCAATTAAATTTACGCCGGAATCAGGCAAGGTAGGAATAAGAGCGGAAAAATTAATAAATAAAGACTTATTTCCCTGGGCTGTTAAGGGACAGGAGTTTTTGAAACTCTCAGTCTGGGACACCGGCGTCGGCATCAGAGCCAAAGACAAAGAAAGGGTGTTTGATGAATTTGAACAGCTGGACCCGTCAAAATCAACTGAGGGCACAGGTCTCGGCCTGTCTTTAACAAAAAAGCTTGTGGACCTGCACGGCGGATATATAGAGGTGGAGAGCCCCGAGCATATCGGGGGCCGGGGAAGCGCATTTAATGTGTATATGCCGGTAGTTATGCCTGAAAGCCGTATAGAAGAAAGACAGCCCTTGTCCGAAGCTGCCCCTATTGCTGCGCAGGCAGGAGAGACCTCGCCGCTGGTTCTTATTGTAGAGGATGATATCCCGACTTCAGAGCTGCTGTCCATCCATCTTACTCAGGCCGGCTACAGGGTGGCCCAGGCCTATGACGGTGTTGAGGCAATATCCCGGGCCAAGGCATTGAGGCCCTTTGTCATAACCCTGGATATAATGCTCCCCAAAAAAGACGGATGGGAAGTGCTGCAGTCTCTTAAGGCAGATACAGACACAAGCGATATTCCGGTAATTATCCATTCAATAATTGACAATAAGGAACTCGGTTTTGCTCTCGGAGCTGCAGATTATCTTGTAAAACCTGTGGATAAGGCGGCCCTGCTGAGCAGGCTTGAAGAACTCTCTTTAGCAGTAAAAAAGAGGCGCGGTCCCGTCGCCATCCTCACTATTACGTCTGATGCAGATATTCAAAAACACCTTCACAGCATACTTGGAGGCGAAGGATTTCTGGTGCATTCGGCAGCTAATTCTCAGGAGGGGGTTAATCTTGCGCTGGCAACCAACCCTAATGTTGCGATTATAGACCTGAATATTCCCGAAGGCGGTTTTAATCTCATCAAGAGTTTTAAAGAAAATCCTGCCACAAAAATGATGCCTATCTTTGCCCTAACCTCGGGGCCGCTTTCGGAGGATGAACGCCTCCAGATGACAGGGCAGGTAGAAAGGGTGCTGAAAAAAGATGCGCTTAATTCAAGGGCGCTTGTAACACATCTGAGAGACCTGGAGGTCTTACATCCCCAAAGGGCTGGGCTTATTGATGACATAACAGGCATCTTCAATCACAGATATTTTCAAATCAGGCTGGCGCAGGAGACTAACAGGGCCAGGAGGTATAACATTCCTCTTGTGCTCGCCATATTGGATATGGACCACTTCAGCCATTATGTGGATAGGCATGGAGAATACTACGGCAACCTTGCCTTGCGGAAGGTTGCGGAGCTTCTCAGAAAAAATATCAGGGGCGCTGATGTTGTTGTAAGATACGGCGGCGGCGCCTTTGCCGTGATGCTTACGAACACATTCCTCTCTTCAGGCGTTACTCTATGCAAAAGGTCTCTCTCCACAATTCATGATTACCCGTTTCTTAAAGAGGAGAGCCAGCCTAACGGCAGGCTCACTGCAAGCATAGGCGTATTGGAATTTAAGGGGCAGTCCGCCGAGGAGTTAGTCCGGTCTGCAGAGAAGGCGCTTTTACTTGCTGTTGAGAAAGGCAGAAACAGGGTAGAGGCAGTCTCCTGATTAAAACTGGGGATTAATACAAACGCAGTAAACAAAGTGTCATTGCGAGGAGTCCCGAGCAGCTCGGGACGACGAAGCAATCTCGTAGTTATAAGAGCGATTGCCACGCTCCCGTTGGTCGCTCGCAATGACAATGTAAAACTATAATGCGTTTGTATTAGTTTACATGAATACCCTGAACAGCAGAAGTGTTACGCCTGCTCCCATAAGGCTTCCGAGAATTACCTCCCACCACGTGTGAACCTTTGTTGCAACCCTGCTCTGAGCGATTATTACAGCGAGAATAAAAGACAGCAGGGAGGCGGTAAAGTTCTCTGCTATGAATGTTACGGCTGTCCATGCCGAGAATGCGAGCGCGGCATGGCCGCTCGGCATCCCGCCGCGCAGCGGCTGCCCTTTTCCGAAATACGCCTTTGTTATTACAACCAGGATAACGACCATTACAAATGAGATAACGGTAATCTCTTCTCTTGAGTGTTTTGCGATGTAGAGCCCCTTATGGAAAACATTACGGATGTAAGGGGATAAGACTATATATCCGACAACTGCCGCCCCGAATGCAGTTACGAATACCCCTCCTGCCGCTATGTCTTTTGCTATGCGCGCCTTTTCGCTGCGGTTAGGCGATACAATATCAACTATTGCCTCTATGGAGGTATTAAACATCTCTGAAAGAAGCACCGCTATTACAGAGAGAGCGATTAGCATAAACTCTATCCGTGAAACGCCGAGGATATAACTTACAAGAAGAACGGCGGCCGCGCTGTAAAAATGATACCTCAGATGCCTCTGCGTTCTGGCAGCATGAAGTATCCCTTCTATTGCAAAATTAGCGCTCTTTATCCAGTTTCTTAAAGGCATATCATATCTCCAGTTTTTATATTCTATAAGATTGTCCTATTAATATCCAAGTCCACCCCCGGCCAAGTCTGGGACTCCGATTTGTTTCTTCACAATATTGTCTTCTAAAGTATATAATAGGTAAATCCAATTTTGATTATGGGAGGTTTTTATGAAGATATTAGAAGGCGAACTTCAGGCAAAGGGATTAAAGTTTGCGGTAGTAGTAAGCAGGTTCAATGACTTCATCACGAGCAAACTCCTTGACGGGGCTAAGGATGCGCTCTTGAGGCATGGAGCAAAGGAAGAAGATATAGATATTGCAAGGGTGCCCGGTTCATTTGAGATTCCTCTTATTGCAAAAAAGCTTGCAGCAAAAGGCGCATATAATGCGGTAATATGCCTCGGCACGGTCATCAGGGGCGCAACCCCTCACTTTGAGTATGTTGCGGCTGAGGTGGCAAAGGGCGTTGCAGCGGCGTCAATGGAGACAGGAGTTCCGATTGCATTCGGAGTCATCACATCCGATACAATAGAACAGGCGGTTGAAAGGGCTGGGACAAAGAGCGGGAACAAGGGCTGGGATGCGGCAATAGCAGCCATAGAAATGGCGCAGCTGCTTAAAAAACTATAAAGGATGGTGAATCGCGAAGAAGGTGAATCGGTGAATCGAATCTTAAATTCAAAAATCAAATATAAAAATGCAAAATTATGGAATTCCCTTTTTTTAAATTTTGCTTTTTGCATTTTGAATTTTTCACCCATTCACCCATTCACCGTTTCATTTGCCGTAAGTATGAAACGTCGCAAGGCCAGGGAGTATGTTCTGCAGTTTCTCTTTCAATCTGATTTTGGGAATAAAAGCGCCATAACCAGCAGTCTTAAGCAGTTCTGGGCTGACAAAGAAAAAGATGCTGAAGTCAAAAAATTCGCAACAGAAATAATCAAAGGCGCTCTTTCTAACCTTGATGAGATAGATTCCGTAATCAACAAGTCAGCGGAACACTGGGCCATGCAGAGAATGGCTGCTGTTGATAGGAACATATTAAGATTTGCCGTCTATGAACTCCTGCACCGCAAAGATATTCCGGAGGCGGTAACGATGAATGAGGCAATAGAGATTGCGAAGAAATATTCAACGGCAGAATCAGCGGCATTTATAAACGGCATACTGGACAAAATCGCCAGGGGAATAACATCTCAGCAGAAAAAGGCGTAATGGGCACAACCCCCAAATTCCCCCTTTGTTAAGGGGGATTAAGGGGGTTATGATGGAAAAATTGAGATTGTATGGGTAGAATATGACATTCTTTCATATAATTTTTAATAGAAGGAGACAATTATGATACTGCGTTATACAAGGCCGGTCATGGGAAAGCTCTGGGAGCCTGAAAACAAATTTCAGAAATGGCTTGATGTTGAAATAGCAGTCTGCGAGGCCTGGGCAGAACTTGCAGAGATACCCGTTGATGCAGTCGCAAAAATAAAGAAAAAGGCAAAGTTCGACGTAAAAAGAATTGACGAAATAGAAAGCGTTGTTAAGCACGATGTTATTGCATTCCTCACGTCAGTCGCAGAAAATGTAGGTCATGAGTCAAGGTTCATTCATAAGGGATTGACCTCATCCGATGTTATTGATACCGCACTCTCGCTCCTCATGAAAGAGGCGGCAGACATTATTCTTAAAGACCTAAAGGAGCTGATGCCTGTGCTTAAAAAACAGGCGGACAAATATAAAAATACTCCTGTAATAGGAAGGAGCCACGGAGTTCATGCAGAGCCAATGACCTTCGGGCTTAAATTTGCTCTCTGGTACGAAGAAATGAAGAGGAATACCGCCCGGATGAAGAGGGCTAAGGATATTGTGAGCATAGGCAAGTTTTCCGGAGCCGTCGGCACATTCTCAAATATCACTCCAAAGATAGAAGAAAAGGTATGTAAAAAACTCGGCCTGAAACCTGAACCGGTTGCAACACAGGTGGTCCAGAGAGACAGGCATGCAGAATACCTCACAACCCTTGCGCTCATTGCAGCGTCAATAGAAAAAATCTCTATTGAGATAAGGCATTTGCAAAGGACAGAGGTGCTTGAGGCAGAGGAGCCTTTCACGAAAGGGCAGAAGGGCTCGTCGGCAATGCCGCATAAGAGAAACCCTGTCGGATGTGAGAACCTCTCAGGGCTTGCGAGGCTGGTCCGCTCAAATGCGATGGCAGGGCTTGAAGACATTGCGCTTTGGCATGAGCGCGATATCTCTCATTCATCTGTTGAGCGGGTGATTATTCCCGACAGCACGATACTCGTTGATTATATGCTTAACAGGCTTAATGGCATTCTTGAGGGACTCCATGTATATCCTGACAGGATGCTTAAAAATATGAACCGCAGTTACGGCCTCTATAATTCTCAGCGTGTTCTTCTGAGCCTTACTTCAACGGGAATGAGCCGTGAGGATGCGTATGAGCTTGTTCAGAGGAATGCTATGCAGAGCTGGAAGAAGGGAATTGAATTCAAAAAATTATTATTGAAGGATAAAGACGTCAAGAAACACCTCTCTTCAAAAGAGATAAAAAAAATCTTTGACCTTAAATATTATCTCAAGAACGTGGACTATATTTTTAAGAGGGTGTTCGGGTAATCTCCATATAACTATCAGGGGAGCCGTCAGTTGACTTCCTGATTAGTAAAGTGTATACTTTAAAATATATACTTTGAGGTGATTATTTATGAAAACGGCAACCGCAAAAGAACTCAGAAACAGGGCGTCTGCAATCCTCGGAAGCGTCAGAAAAGGCGATGAAGTGGTTATAACACTGCGGGGAAAATCCATCGCTGTTCTGAAACCTATAGGGACAGTTGAGGAACAATTTAATCCCGTAGGATTCGGTATCTGGAAAAACAGGAAGGATATAAAAGACGTGTCAAAATGGCTCAATGAACGGAGGAAGGAAAGATACCAAAGATAATATTTGATACAGATGTCCTTATCTGGTTTTTCAGAGGAAATCCGGCAGCGCGGGATTTCATAACAGATATTTCTTATCCCGACAGAGCAGTAAGCTCCCTTGCTGTAATGGAACTGATACAGGGATGTCTTAACAAGGAAGAGCTAAAAGCCGTAAAAGAATTCATAAGAAGAAATATATCGTCAGTGATTTATCCGGACGAAAGGATTTCTGAAAAGGCAATGTATATGCTTGAGAAGCATGCGCTTTCCGATGGATTGGGAACCGTTGATGCGCTCATAGCCGCAACTGCCATTACAAAAGGCTCTTCCCTCGCAACTGCAAATTACAAACACTTCAAAAATATCCATAACCTTAATATTCTTAGATTCGAGTCGTAAGGCGGTTGGTTTTTCCGCAGCGTGAGCGGAGAGTCGCCTCCGCACTTCTGACTTTTGATCTGCTCCACTCCCCGCATTTCCCCATTGACAAAATTTTATGAAATAACTATCATAATATATCAGTTTTTTCATAAATTATAGGGGGGATATTCTCTATGGGACAATACTTCAAATCCATTTACTTTGGCGACTATCCATCCGAGGACTCAAAAGAAAAATCAATCACATTAGCATTCAATGAACCAGAGGCACCCTATTACACGAAAATAAAAGGATTAAGCAGCGAGGAGTTAAGAGAATTAATCGGCATCAAAAGTTACAAGCAATTAGTGCTGTTCGCCGAGAAAGAGGAGAGGTCGCTCAATCAAGTTGTCAAACGCTTAATCAAAAAGAATCTTAACGAGTTTTCTATCATTAATCCAAAGGATGTAACCTTTGTCAACAGCAAGTCAATTCCTTTTCAGAGATGGTATCCTTTTATTGAAGGTTATTCTCCTGAGTTTGTAAAATCGCTCATCAACAACTATTGTAAGAAAGTGGCTTGTATTTACGACCCCTTTGTTGGAACTGGAACCACCATTTTTGCTGCCGATAAATTAAATGTAAAAACTGTTTATTCGGAAATCAATCCGCTTCTTCAATTTCTCATACAGACAAAAATCAAAATTCTGAAATCAAGTTCTGCAATGCGAAAACAGTTATCCGATAAGGTAAATCAAATTGCTGGACAAGTTATTGAGAGGATTGAAAATTTTGAGGAAGATAAGTATTTGAAAGAAAGTTATAACCTAATTTTCGGTAGCAGCAAATATTTTGAGAGTAGCGTTCTCAGCCAACTGCTTCGTTTGCGTTCATTTATTGACATTGTAAAATTGGAAGATGAGCTACTGGCGGATACTATTACCATTGCTGTTTTGGCCGCCTTAATTCCCGTTTCATTTTTAAAAAAGGCGGGTGATGTTCGGTTTAAGACTAAAAAAGAACTGGAAAAAGAAAAGGTTGAATTAGAAAATTTTTTACCAAACAAATTAAAAGAGATAGCCAATGACATTCTCAATTTAGAGTTTGTGTTAAAAACGACACCGGAAATGATTCTTGCCAATGCCAAAAATATTGATTTGGTAAACGACTTAGAGATTGACGCTGTTATTACAAGTCCTCCCTATCTTAACGGAACAAATTATTTTAGAAACACTAAGCTGGAACTGTGGTTTTTACGATACATCCAGCTTGAAAACGACTTGCGATTTTTCCGTGACCAGGCGCTTACCAGCGGAATTAATGATGTTAAAAAAGATACTTCGGGCAACAGCGGAACGGACATAATGACTAAAAATCAATTACTAAATGACACCATTGTAAAACTGCATAAAAAATCATACGACCAGCGTATTCCGATAATGGCGAAAAGTTATTTCGAAGAAATGTATGCCATTTTTTCAAAGCTGCGGGAACACTTAAAAGACCGAGCAAAAATTTTGATTGATATTGGCGATTCTATTTTTGCCAATGTCCACATTAAGACCGATGATATTCTGATTGAACTATTGGCTGCACTTGGATATGAATTAAATGAGAAAAAACTTTTAAGAAAACGGAGGTCAAGAAATAAGGAAGTATTGAGCCAAACGCTGCTGGTGTTAGAATTCAAAAAATCAACATACACGCCAGAGAAAAAACAGAAGATACAAATCTTCAATCTTGGGAATTGGGAGCATTTTAAAAATAATCTGCCTTACCAAAAACTCCCCTACTCCAAAAGAAACTGGGGACATCCTCTTCATTCGCTTTGCTCTTATCAAGGAAAATTAAAGGCATCTATCGCCCATCACCTTGTCAAAACATTTGTCCCGGAAAACGGCAGTGTTCTTGACCCATTTTCGGGAGTGGGGACGATTCCTTTTGAGGCAGCATTAAACGGAAGAAAACCTTACGGGTTTGACATCAGCATACCCGCTTACTACATTTCAACTGCTAAGATTAGCATACATAAAAAAAATGAGTGTTTAAATTACATTCAGCAGATTGCAGAATTCATAGAGCAAAATGGCTGCACAAAGGAAGAATTGAATGAAGCGAAGCATTTCGGCTTTAACAAAAAGCTTGCTGAATATTATGAGGAAAAAACACTCAAAGAAATTTTGCTGGCAAGGAGATTTTTAAAACTAAATTATCCTAAAAATCCAAGCCGAATGCTTGTTATATCTTCTTTGCTTCATATTCTACACGGCAACAGGCCGTATGCTTTGAGCAGACGGTCGCATCCGATTGTCCCTTATGCACCGCAGGGAGAATTTGTTTATAAAAGCCTAATCAAAAATCTCACCGAAAAAGTTGAAAGAGCATTGCAAGTAGAATTGCCTTTGAATTTTATTTCCGGGAAAATCTACAATCAAGATTCAACATCTATCTGGCCGCAAGAAATAAATAATCTTGACGCGGTTATTACTTCTCCTCCATTCTTTGACAGCACAAGGTTTTATCTTGCCAACTGGATAAGGATTTGGTTTAGCGGATGGTCAGAAAATGATTTTAAATATCAGATAAACTCATATATTGAAGAAAGGCAGAAAAAGGACTTTACAATTTATGAAAGCATCTTCAGACAATCCAGAGAGCGACTGAAACGAGGCGGAGTTTGCGTTTTGCATTTGGGAAAAAGCGTAAAATGTGATATGGCAGAGGAATTAAAAAAGGTAAGCAAACGCTGGTTTAATATCGTTGATTTGTTTGTAGAAAACGTAGAGCATTGCGAGTCGCACGGCATACGCGATAAGGGGACTGTCACTTCACACCAGTATTTAGTTTTGCAGTAAAATTTATTTGGCAAACCCTAACAACTTTTTATTCTTATGAGACAGTTTATCGACAAGATTGTAATCTTTCAGGATTTTTTTTAACTCATTGATTCTTTTCGGCAGATGAGACTTTTCCCTTACTTGCAAATACCGCTCTACACATCTACCGACATTGATGTCGGTATTGATAATAGGGGTTTTGCTGGATAACAATCCTAAATCTGCTCCCGTTATTTTTGCAAGTTCAATCAATTCGTTGTTGGTATAAAACTCACTGGGCCATTTATCTCGTTTATTGTTGTTCGCTTCAGTTGATAACAATGCTGCATTTTCTTTTGTCAAAGGATAGAGCCATCTTGAAGGCAAAATATGGTCAATTGCCCAAGTATCCCTTTTCTTAATATCAAGCGGTTGCTTTGTCTTAAAGCAACGACTGCCAAATCTTTTAAATAAATCCGCTATATCAATCGTTTCGTTTTCCCCTTCCAGCAATAAATCGGCAATCCTTCTCCTGACCGATGATTCGTGTAATTGCTCTCTGGTTCGTTTCGGGTTCAGCACTGCATTTATTGCACCTTTACAGCTCCTGCATTCCATTTGCCTTTCAAGCGGCACCCACCCTGAATGTTTGCTAAATGCAGCAAAGGGCAAAATTCGGCCGCAAGCATTGCATTGCTTCCAGTATGATTCGGGGTACTCTGTAGCTATTCTGAAAAATGCCTCCCAAAATCTCTGAGCTTTTATTGATTCTGCAACGGTAAAATCTTCACTCCAATTTTCAAAGGGCAAGTCGGAGTTTTTTGAATGCAAATAACCACATTTACTGCATTTCCATTCAGCAGTTTCGTATGTGGTTTTAGGGTCTAAAAGCTGAAGCCCGATACGAATGTTATTGGGTAAGCCACAAGAAAGACAGATAAAACCTACCCACGCATCGTGATAGGGAATGCCCTCAATCCTTGTAAGACCTGTTGTATTCTTTGTTTCTCTTCTTGTCATTTTACTGGAATCGGGCAATTAACTAATTTTATGTCTTTTTATCTGTCCAACGCTACCAAATAAGAGCCAACCTTTTGAATTATGGCGCAACACTTTTGCTTTTGCTTTTGGGGGTCAGGTCTTTCATTTTGATATAAAGACTGTTTCCCAAAATTTCCCCTATCTTATCCCTCCCTCCTCAAAAAGGCAAGACCGAATGCAATAGCGCCAAAGTGTCAGAGCGGCAAAGTCTCAGAGTTTGAAAAGCAGCCAAAAAGCTTTTTATCCCATGTTATAATTCAATGCTATGGGGTTGCTGCATTTCTACCGAAAACCGGCGCTTTCTGAGACAAAGAAGAAAAATCTTCTTCAGATTCTCAGGCAGTGCGTTGCATCTGATATTAATGATATAGAGACAGAGCACTGCTTCAATATTGAGGCAACTGCTCCGCTTACAAGTAAAGAACTGAATACCCTCAAATGGCTTCTAACAGAAACCTTTGAGCCTGAGAATTTTTCAGGAGAAAGTTTTTTAACGCTTAGCACAACCTTACCCCCCCATCCCCCCCTTGGTAAGGGGGGGAGCGAAGGGGGGGTGGTGTTCGAGGTAGGCCCCCGCATGAACTTCACAACAGCATGGTCAACGAATGCTGTATCTATATGCCATGCATGTGGATTGAAGAAGATTACGAGAATAGAACGTTCCAGAAGATACAGGCTGTCCAGTTCCTCTATTAACCCATTCACTCATTCACTCATTCAACGTTTTCTTGAACTTGTTTACGACCGTATGACCGAGTGTCCGTATCCTGAAACTCTGGAGACGTTTGAGACAGGGATTAAGCCTGAGCCTGCTTATGTGGTGCCCTTAATTGAGAAAGGCGTATCTGCATTAAGAAAGATAAACACAGAGATGGGCCTCGGGCTTGATGACCGGGACATAGAATATTACTACAACCTATTTGTAAAAGACCTTAAACGCAACCCGACAAATGTTGAATGCTTTGATTTGAGCCAGTCAAACAGCGAACATTCACGCCACTGGTTTTTCAGGGGGAAACTGATTATAGACGGAAAAGAGATTCCTGAAAACCTGATGCAGATTATAAAACAGCCGTTAAAGACACATCCCAATAACAGCGTGATTGCATTCAAGGACAATTCAAGCGGCATTAAGGGATATGAGATTAAGGCGATAATACCTGAGAATGTCGGAAGGCATTCAAGATTCAAAGAGGCAGCCCTGAAATATCACGTAATCTTTACGGCAGAGACGCATAACTTTCCGAGCGGCGTTGCGCCATTTCCCGGAGCTGAGACTGGAACAGGCGGCAGGATTAGGGATGTTCAGGCAACCGGAAGAGGCGCCCATGTTATGGCAGGCACAGCAGCATACTGCGTGGGAAACCTGAGAATCCCGGGATATAAGCTCCAATGGGAAGATGAATCATTTGAGTATCCCGATAACCTGGCAGCGCCTTTGCAGATAGAGATTGAGGCGAGCAACGGCGCATCCGATTACGGCAACAAATTCGGCGAGCCGGTTATTCAGGGCTTCACACGGTCATTCGGGATGAGGCTTCCAGACGGAGAAAGAAGAGAATGGATTAAGCCCATCATGTTCACTGCCGGAATCGGCCAGATGGATGCAAGGCATATTGAAAAGGAACAGCCTGAAAAGGGAATGCTTGTCACAAAGATAGGGGGCCCGGCATACAGGATTGGAATGGGAGGCGGCGCTGCATCAAGCATGATTCAGGGAGAAAACATTGCAGAGCTTGATTTCAATGCTGTTCAGCGCGGGGATGCTGAGATGGAGCAGAAACTTAACAGGGTAATAAGGGCCTGCGTTGAGCTGGGCAGTGATAATCCGATAATAAGCATCCACGACCAGGGAGCAGGCGGGAACTGCAATGTCGTAAAAGAGATAATCTATCCTGCAGGCGCAAAGATTGAGATAAGAAAGATTCAGGTTGGAGACAACACCCTTTCTGTTCTTGAACTCTGGGGCGCAGAATATCAGGAGCTGAATGCGCTTCTCATCAAACCAGAAAAGGCAGATATATTTGAAGAACTTTGCAGAAGAGAAAAGGTTCCATTCTCATTCATAGGACAGATTACAGGCGACGGATACATTGTGCTTCATGATGAAAATGACGGAAGCGCGCCTGTAAATCTGGACCTTAAAAAAATACTCGGCGACATGCCTCAGAAGACATTCAAACTTGAAAGGATTCAGACGAAACTTGAGCCTCTTAAAATCCCCTCATACCCCTCTGACAAATCCCCCCTCCCCCCCTTTACTAAAGGGGGGTTAGGGGGGATTACTTTACTAAAAGGAAGTGAAGGAGAGATTAATGTTCGTGATGCGCTGGACAGAGTTCTGAGGCTTGTATCAGTAGGCTCAAAGAGGTTTCTCACAAACAAGGTTGACAGGAGCGTTACAGGGCTCATTGCAAGACAACAGTGCGCAGGGCCCTTGCATCTTACAGTATCTGATGCGGCTGTTATTGCCCAGAGTCATTTCGCCAATAATCAAAATAAATATACCGGCGCTGCGATTTCAATAGGCGAGCAGCCGATAAAGACACTGATTAATCCTGCTGCGATGGCCAGACTTTCTGTTGGAGAGGCATTAACAAATATTGTATGGGCCAAGATAAGCGCACTGGAAGATATAAAATGCTCCGGCAACTGGATGTGGGCGGCAAAACTTCCGGGTGAAGGCGCAAGGCTTTATGATGCGGCAGTTGCAGTAAGAGATATAATGCTTGAGCTTGGCATTGCAATTGACGGCGGAAAAGACAGCCTTTCAATGGCGGCAGTTGTAAAAAGCAGTCAGCTGTCGGCAGTCAGCAGTCAAATAGAGAAGGGGACTGTCCCAGATTTACGGACACAACCCCCTGAATCCCCCTTTGTTAAGGGGGAATTAAAGGGGGTTGTAGAATCGGGACTGTCCCCGACTACAGAGATTGTCAAATCGCCGGGGACGCTCGTAATCTCTGTGTATGCGACATGTCCTGACATAACAAAAGTAATAACGCCGGATATAAAACAACCGGGCAAGAGCAAGTTGCTCTTCATTGATTTAGGCAACGGCAAAAACAGGCTTGGCGGAACTTCGCTTGCACAGGTTTATAGCCAGATTGGCAATGAAGCGCCTGATGTTGATGACCCGAAATTACTGAAGTTGGTTTTCAACGCAATTCAGGAACTCATATCAAAAGACTTAATCCTTTCAGGGCACGACAGGAGTGACGGAGGATTAATCACAACAATTCTTGAGATGGCGTTTTCAGGAAATTGCGGGATGGAAGTAGAGGTGGAACAAACACCACCCCCCCATCCCCCCCTTGCCAAGGGGGGGAGAGAAGGGGGGGTGACTTCCGCGCTTGCCAGCTTATTTTCCGAAGAACTCGGACTTGTTATTGAATATCTTCCAAAAAATGAGAAAAAGATAACAGCAGAACTCAAGAAACAGAAAATACCGCATCAGGTTATTGGTAAAACAACTGCCGAAAAAAGAATCAAAATAAATCTCATCACGCATCACGCATCACGCATTACTGTTTTAGACGAGGATATGAGAATTTTGAGGGGGATATGGGAAGAGACGAGTTATCAGCTTGAAAGGCTTCAGATGAATCCGGATTGCGCTGATGAGGAAAAGAAGAATATTTATGACAGGACCGGGCCGAAATACAAAGTCACTTTCAAACCAAATCCCCCCTCGCCCCCCTTTAGAAAAGGGGGGATGGGGGGATTTGAAAAACCTTCTGTTGCAATTATCCGCGAGGAAGGAAGCAACAGCGACAGGGAGATGGCGTCAGCATTTTATCAGGCGGGGTTTGACGTCTGGGATACCACAATGACTGATTTCCTTGAAGGCAAGGTGAATCTTGACAAATTCAGGGGCATGGCATTTGTAGGCGGCTTCAGCTACGCAGATGTGCTTGACTCCGCAAAGGGATGGGCCGGCGTCATAAAGTTCAATAAAAAGATTTACGAACAGTTTCGGAAATTTTACGGCAGGCCTGACACATTCAGTCTTAGCGTATGCAACGGATGTCAGCTTGCGGCATTGCTTGGATGGATTCCGTGGCAGGGGATTGAAGATAAATGCCAGCCGAGGTTTATCCATAATGTCTCAGGAAGGTTTGAGTCAAGATTTTCTGCGGTGAAAATATTCCCGAGTCCTTCAATTATGCTTAAGGGGATGGAAGGCTCTACTCTGGGAATATGGGTTGCGCATGGAGAGGGAAGGGCTTATTTCCCGAAGGAAGACATCCTCAAAAAGGTGGAGAAAGATTCCCTTGCTCCTGTGCGCTATGTTGATGATGACGGAAAGGTTACAGCCGCCTATCCATTCAATCCAAACGGCTCTGTAAACGGCATTGCCGCTTTATGCTCCCCAGACGGAAGGCACCTTGCGATAATGCCGCACCCTGAAAGGACCTTTCTCAAATGGCAATGGGCGTGGATGCCGGAAGACTGGAAGAAAGAACTCAAGGCGTCGCCGTGGCTCAGGCTTTTCCAGAATGCAAGGCAGTGGTGCGAAGGGAAATAATCTACTTAAGAAAAAGCTCCATCTGCGCCAGGCGCTCGCCCGGAAAACTTATCGGATAGTTGTTATCAAAACATGCCGTGCAGAAGTTATGCGATTCAGGCACGATGCCTTTAAGCCCTTCGAGACTGAGATATTCAAGCGTATCTGCGGTTATATATTTTCTTATCTCTTCTGTTTTATAGGTAGAGGCAATCAATTCCTGCCTTGTAGGCGTGTCAATGCCATAAAAACACGGCCCTATTATCGGTGGAGAGCTTATCCTCATGTGAACCTCTTTTGCGCCGCCGCCCTCACGGAGCATCTTGACAATCTTTTTGCTTGTTGTGCCTCTGACAATAGAATCATCTACTACTATTACACGTTTGCCTTCAAGGAGTTTTCTTACTGGATTAAGTTTTATCTTAACGCCAAAATGTCTTATGTTCTGTTTCGGCTCTATAAAGGTCCTTCCAACATAATGGTTTCTTATGAGTCCGAAATCAAACGGGATGCGGCTCTCCTCTGAGAATCCCAATGCCGCAGGAACCCCTGAATCAGGGACAGGGATTACGAGGTCGGCGTCAACATGGGATTCTTTTGCAAGCTGAACGCCAAGTTTTTTTCTTATATCATTGACGTTCTGTCTGCCGAATATATAACTGTCAGGCCTTGAAAAATATATGAACTCAAATATGCAGGACGCAAGCCTCGGAGCATTCAGAGGCTTCATTGAATTCAGGCCGTGCTCATTTATAATCAGAAGTTCTCCGGGCTCTATGTCCCTGATATATTCAGCGCTAATCAGGTCAAGAGCGCACGTCTCAGATGCGATTACGTATGCGCCGTCAACCCTGCCCAGGCTTAAAGGCCTCACGCCGTAGGGGTCTCTCACAGCAATCAGTTCATTTTCCCTGAGAATGAGAAGGCTGAATGCGCCGCGAACCTGCTTTACCGCATCAATAACCCTTTCATAGAAATCCCCTATTTTTGAATGCGCAATCAGATGAACTATTACCTCGCTGTCAGATGTTGACTGGAATATCGCGCCTTCTTTTTCAAGCTCTTCCCTGAGTTCTGCCGCATTTACAAGGTTTCCGTTATGCGCTATTGCAAGCGAGCCTAATGCAAAGTTTGCCACTATTGGCTGGACATTTTTTAATACGCTGCTCCCTGCGGTTGAGTAGCGGTTATGGCCTATTGCAAGATGTCCCGGGAGTTTCTTAAGTCGTTTTTCGCTGAAGATGTCAGCTACAAGCCCCATTGATTTGTCCAGATGAAGATGTTTTCCGTCAGATGCGCAAATGCCTGCGCCTTCCTGCCCCCGGTGCTGGAGCGCATATAAGCCGAGATATGTTAGGTTGGACGCCTCGGGATGTCCGTAAACCCCGAAGACTCCGCATTCTTCATGTATATCGTGAAACTTCATTTTTTATTTTAGCATATATAACGCTGCGCCGTGGTCAGCTGCGAAGGGATTGCAGCGCCTTCCCAATGGAAAACGCCTCGCCAAGATAGCCGCCGACTTTGTAATAAGCGCGCATCTCTGGACTAAAGAGTATCGGCTTTACTTTTTCTATATCCGGAAATCCTTTTTCATTAAGCACAGATTCCTCAGCCTTAACATCAATGATTTCTCCTATAAACTGGGTATGCAGCCCGATTTCTATAATGTTGATTACTTTGCACTCCAGAATCAAAGGAAATTCCTTTACATAAGGGGCGTCAACCAGGCCGCTCTTTGCCGGAGTAAGTCCTGCGGCTGCAAATTTGTCCGTATCTTTTCCTGAGACCATTCCAAAATAGTCAGACTCTTTGGCGTATGCCTCGGACGGAACATTTACCGTAAATGCTTTCCGCTCAATAATATTCCCGTAAGTATAGGTTGCCTTCCTTATGGAAATCGCTACGCAGGGGGGCTTGGAACAGCAGAGCCCTCCCCATGCAATAGTCATAACATTAGACTTCCCGGCCTTGTCATAAGTTCCAATAACCCAGACAGGGGTCGGGTAAATCAGCGTCCTCGGGCCAAATGATTTCTTCATCTTATCCTCCTGATAATTTTTCGTGGTTATAAAGAGATTATAGCAAAGTTTTGAAATTGACGAATTGACTACCATTACCATGAGGGGTTATCATAATTTCCATGCTTACGCCTGAGAAGCAACTTGAGATAATCAAAAGAGGGGCTGTTGAGGTAATCAGCGAAAAAGAGCTTCTTGCCAAACTTGAGAAGTCTGCGGAAAAGAACACGCCTTTAAGGATAAAGGCAGGGTTTGACCCAACTGCGCCTGATATTCACCTTGGGCATACTGTGCTGCTTGAAAAGATGAGGCAGTTTCAGGAACTGGGGCATGAGATATTATTTATTATCGGTGATTTCACAGGAATGATTGGAGACCCTACCGGCAGGTCTGAGACGAGAAAGCCGCTTACAAAGGAAGATGTCAGGAATAATGCAGAGACCTATAAAAAACAGGTTTTCAAGATACTGAATTCAGAAAAAACAAAGGTCATGTTCAACAGCGAGTGGCTCACAAAGATGAGCGTAATGGATATTGTCGGTCTTGGTTCAATGCAGACAGTTGCAAGGATGCTTGAAAGGGAGGATTTCAAAAAAAGATTTGAAAACCAGCAGGACATAACAATACTTGAATTCTATTATCCGCTGTTTCAGGGTTACGACTCTGTTCATCTTAAAGCAGATGTTGAACTCGGAGGCACAGACCAGAAGTTCAATATACTTATGGGAAGAACTTTGCAGAGGAAAATGGGGGTAGAAGAACAGGCTGTTGTCCTCATGCCCTTGCTTGAAGGACTCGACGGGGTAAACAAGATGTCAAAGAGTCTTGGCAATTACATAGGAATCACAGAGCCTCCAAAGGATATGTTCGGAAAGGTAATGTCAATAAACGATACCCTCATGCTAAGGTACTATGAACTTCTGAGCCATATATCAATTGATAAACTCAGCGCACTTAAAAAAGGAATGGAAAATGGCACAGTGCATCCAAAGACTGCTAAAGAAAATCTGGCACTGGAGATTGTGGAAAGATACTGGGGAAAGGAGGCTGCCTTGAAAGCTAAAGAAGAGTTCGGGCATATTTTTAAAGACAAGGGAATGCCTGATGAGATTCCTGTTTTTGAGCTTAAGTGGGAAGAGGATGAGATGTGGGTGCCGAAGATTATGAAGCTTTCAGGGTTATGTTCAAGCACAAGCGAGGCAATGCGGCTTATAAAACAGGGCGGAGTTTTTATTGATGATAAGAAATGCGGCAATCCTGACGCAAAACTAAAAAAAGGTGATTATCTTTTCAAGGCAGGGAAGAGGAAATTTTTGAGGATTGTTGCAAAATAGGATACCCCATGCGGATTTTTAAAAAATTATTTTCTCAGCTTAATGTAAACCATGTAAGGTATCTTGTTGTTGGCGGTATGGCAGTCAATCTCTACGGAATAGAAAGAGCAACAGCAGATATAGATATGGTCTTGGCTCTTGATAAGGAGAATCTACATAAGTTTATTGAAGTTGCAAAAGCGCTCGGCTTGAAACCGAAAATTCCCGTAAGACTTGACGACCTTTCCAATGACCAAAAAAGAAAAGAATGGGCAGAGACTAAGAACATGACTGTCTTTAGTCTTTATGATCCCCAGAATCCCTTCTTAATTCTTGATGTTTTTATTGAGGAACCCTTTGACTTTGAAGAAGTATATAAATTTAGGAAAAAATTTAAGTTTGAAGATGTAACAATTCCGGTTGTCCCCGTAAAAGAGCTAATTGCAATGAAGGAAAAAACAAGCAGGCCTCAGGATGAAGCCGATGCTTTTCATTTAAAGAAAATTATGAGAGAATGGAAGAATGAAAAATAGCCCGCTCTTATATTACAGGACAAAAGAAGAAATTGAAGCTTACAGGAAAAAGCCGGTAAAGCTCAAAATGCAATGGCTTGAAGCACAGATGGAATTCTTTTATAAGGCAATGCCTCAGAAGGCAAAGAGGATAAGGGAGAAGATAGAAAAAGGGCAGTTGTAAAAATTAAGACTGGAGGAAGTTTTTTGAGGGAAGTATTGCCTCTTGTTTTTGGTTGTTTCTACATTCAAGCATGTCTATGATTAATTTTCAACTTTATATCAAAAACGCCACAAGTATATTCAACAATTCAGACCACTATGACATAGCATATAAAGATGAACTTTGGAATGATGATATTATTTCGTTATTTAATAAGTTTGCTTTAGCTATTAATGATGAAGAGGTACATTTCGAAATTGATTGGAGAGAGATGGGGAGATTTGCTGCAAACTATTACGCTCGGGAGATGAAATACCTACGAGAGATTGAGTTGTTTGAAAAACAATTGGAATCGCTTAAAAGTAATGAAGAAAAAGAAATGCTTGGTTGGGCTTATCCTGAAAATGACAATGCACATCTTAATAATTATAATGAGTCGAACACCATCGTTATATCCGGCAGCTTTTCTGGACCTTTTGAATATGGAGACAGGGTTGATAAATATTTAAAATATTGCATTTATCAAATCTTTTTAGCTCTAAATTTATCATTGCCGGGGTGTATCTGCCTTAATGATACTTATTTTACATTAGATAGTACGGATAATATGTGGCATGGTGACACCGAAAAATACCCTATAACCCTTATTTTCCCCTTTGATCGTATGAACCATTGCTGCAAAAAGTTGAAAATTATGAGAGTTCCATTACGGGAAACCGTGCAATGGTTACAGCCTATGCCAATAAATAACACGGCTAGTAATAGGATACAACAATGCCTCTATTCATTATTGCATCTCTGCGAAGGCCGTGTTATATATTCTCTTCAGAATCTAATATGGATTAGTAATCTTCTTGAATCTCTTTACTGTAAGGGAGAGTGTAAGAAAAGAGATAAAACTCCAACTGCTCTTATCCTAGCGCAGAAAATAGAGGGAAAATTAAAAGTCAGCCTCTCTGAATTCATAAAAGATGATCTCCTGTGGGGCGGTGACGAAATCACATCTTTATGTTTAGAAATAAAAAGAGAGCTGAGTCAGTTTCAAATTGAGTTCGATCAGGATCCAATAAGCTATCTCAATAAGTTAATCAAAATGCCAACGCTATACTCTTATCTTGGCCGGAAGAGAACTTGTTTCCTACCCACCCCGATAAATTGGTTTGTGAAAAATAAACTGCCACGCTTGGAATTAAAAAAATATAAACAAATGACTCCATCAGAGATGCAACAGATAAAAGCATTTAATAGGGCACTTTTGGACTGTTTTTATCCGGATCGTTGTCCTCCCAGTTTTATTACAAATCTTATCAATTTTTATAATGTAAGAAATAAATTTGCACATGGTTCATCGAAAGTAAATCATCCACTTGAAGTGACTATAAGAGATGATGAGGAAATATTACGCAAATTATTAAATAACGAAGCATCAGTTCCATAAGTAATTGCAACATTTCAAATACTCATCAGAGAGAATAAATATGACTTATAGAAAAATGTCCGTATTGATGTGATAGAGGTATGGCGAACGGAGCAGCACGAGTAAATTAAGGGTAAAAATATGCCTTACAATGTGCAAGAATTAATTAATATGTTATTTTTTGGGTATTGAAAACTAAAAGCCGGAATCCCTGCCTGGAGACATTCCCTTTTCCTTAAGAGTTGTATTTATGATTTTAAGCCACCCTTTATAGCGGGATACTTGAAGTTCAACCCGAACATTTTTCCACAACCATTTGTAGATTTGAACCTTGCTATATTCTGATAATCCGGAGATATCCGTTATAGTAGGAGTACCGTACTGTTTAAAAACAGCAGCTTTAAGTTCATCGAAATCTCTGCTTTCGGTGTGAATATAAACTTGGAAGAATTCTTTCCCATTCATAAAACAGTAACCCATTCTTGTCAGTGGTGCAGCTCCCAGCCACATATCATTTTGACCGCCCAATTTTTCTCTAGAAGAAATATATTTATCATAGCAAAGCTCAAAAGGCGATGTTTTACTATCAGAACCAAAAATAGTTATCTCACGCCTATATTGATCTTCTTTGCAATTCCAGATGTCGTCATCGCACCTGTTCTTCATCTTATCAGGCGCATTGCCCCATTCTAGGGACCTAAATCCAATTGGTTCCTTTTCAATCGCCTGAGCAGATGAAATTAGCAAACAAATTCCGGAAGCTATCATAAGGACAATAAAAATATTGATCGCAA
>Ga0210022_1000228_pt1 | contig 42330 bp, 42 predicted proteins | sample CryGeymeta201520_FD_183984 | JGI IMG/M metagenome (GOLD analysis project Ga0210022, IMG submission 183984) | Groundwater microbial communities from Crystal Geyser aquifers in Utah, USA - Crystal Geyser metaG 2015-20 (SPAdes) (version 2) | ecosystem: Environmental > Aquatic > Deep subsurface >... | reverse complement strand
TATTAGAAGAATTTGAAAAGTATTACGAAAGGTTAAAAAGAAGAGAATTTTCTTCTATTTTGAAGGAATGGAAACTATCTTCGCATACTCTGGGGAAAAAGATAAAAATTAATATAGGAGGAAAGGAAGTTAGGGGAGAAGCTATTAATGTTAATGAAGAAGGGGCATTAATTTTAAAGAAAGAAAATGGTGAGTTAGAAAAAATAATTTCTGGAACGATAATTTAAATTTTTTTTGGATATCGTGTTAACTTAAGATAATGTATAGGTTAACATTAATTTATCAGAAACTCGGAGGATTTGAGAATGAAAAAAATGAATATTCGCCAGATGACCTTAGTTTCTTTGTTTGCTGCCTTAACAGCGGTAGGCGCATTTATTTCTATCCCCCTTTATCCAGTCCCTCTTACTTTACAAAATTTATTTACTCTCTTGGCTGGTATGACCCTGGGAAGTGTTTTGGGGGGGTCAAGTCAAATAATCTATGTATTATTAGGGATAATAGGTTTACCTGTTTTTGCCGGTTTTAAAGCCGGGATAGGTGTTTTGTTTGGACCGACCGGTGGTTTTTTATTTGGATTCATAATTTCCTCCTATATTGTTGGGAAGGCTATAGAGCTAAAAAAAGAAAAAGATATTTTTTATTATTTTCTAGCCGGTGGGATAGGCATCATAATTATCTATATAAGCGGAATAACTCAACTGTCTCTAGTAACCGGTATAGGAATAAAGAAAGCTTTAATGGTAGGGGTATTTCCTTTCTTGCCTGGGGATATTCTAAAAATAATTGCTGCTTCCTTCATTGCCAGTAAATTAAAATTGGTCATCCCACTAAGATAACCGTAATAAATTTAATAAAAATTATAACCCACAATTTATATTATTATGATATAATTTATTAAATTAGAATAGTTAATTAATGTTTAGTGTACATGGCGGGGCGTAGCGCAGTTCGGTTAGCGCGCTTGGTTCGGGACCAAGAGGTCGGAGGTTCAAATCCTCTCGCCCCGACCAAAAAAAAGAGAAGAAACTTCCTATTGAAGCTTCACCTCTGCCTATGCGTGTTCGCATGTAGACAGGTAGAGTCGTGTATAACCGAAGTAGTTCGATTGTTTTACGTTATCTGCCATTGCGGTTTAAGGATAATTTAAAATGAAAATGAGATTAAGGACAAATAAATTTAATGAAAATCTTAAATATCCGGAAGACTTTGTTAATAAAATAATCTGCGGAGATTGTTTAGAATTAATAAAATCGATTCCCGATAATTCCATAGATGTAGTGATGACTGATCCACCTTACGGATTAAACAAAAATGGTGTCCGAAACGATTCTGATTTAAGTCTTTTTTATAATATTATGCCAGAATGCGATAGGATCTTAAAAGACGATAGTTTCTTTATTACATTCTTTAGCACAAAATTTCTTCCACAATTATTTAAGAATAACAAGTTTAATTATTTCTGGCAAATTGTTTTGTATTGTCCTGAAGGAATGGTCAACTCTCCCATAGGATATACAAACAGCTTAATAGAAAATTCATTGGGTTTGAAATTGAAGAAAAATATTGCAAAATTGCTCTTGAAAGAGTGAAAAGGATATTGAGATTAGTTATTAAAAAATCTGGGAATATTAGTTTAAAATGAGGAGATAAAAATGGAATGTATTATTAAAGAAAAAAATATTTTATTAATTATTCCTGCAACTAATGATGGGAAATTTAGATTTAAAAAAAGAAAAAATAGATTAGATTTTGGTAAAATTTTTTCGACAAGAGAATGTCCTTTTGATGAACAAACATATTTAGAATGGCAAATAGGTTATGATGTTCCTATTAAGAGTGTTAAAGATGGCAAAAAAGAAACAAAATTAACAAGCAAACATTTTATTGGAAGTAACGGGAAAACAAAATATCCTTATGAATTGTCGGAAATATTTTATAAGGCTATGGAATTAGAATTTATCACTAAAAAAGAAGTTGAAAACTTATTTAATGAAATAGGGGGCTATAAAAGTTTTATAGACGAAAAAGCCATAACCGTCGAACATCATTCACAGATTACTATAAACGGAATAAATTTTGAAGAAACAAGCATTAAGTTGCCAACACTTTTTATGATTGAAACTCTAGATGAAACGCAGATAGAAGTTTCTATTCAAAAACAACAATATGCCTCTGGCGTTCAGCCGATGGTTTATTTTTGCATACCCTTAAAAGCGTTTAAAAATTCATCGGATCTTCAAGGTAAATCATCTGTCTCTGGCGATAAACTTGTATATGTTATTAGCAAGGCTAATGTTTTGAATCTTGTATGTATGATGAAAGTGTTTGGAATGGCATCCAAACGACACAATCATGATATTTTCGAAATCCTTAAAATACTTCTTGAAATTATTAATATTAATAGGTGATTATTATGCAAGTTCATTTAGCAGAACATCTACCGAAAAATGAAAGAATCCAATTAGGCAGTTATTATACTCCCGAAAAACTTGTTAAACTAGTTCATCAATTTATAAGGCCCTACATAGAAAACAAGAAAAAAGATGTCATCCTGTTTGATAGTGCTGGGGGCTGTGGGGCATTTTTATTAGACATGAGGCATTATGATTATCGGATAGCAGATTGTGATTTAGAAGCCTGTAAATTTCTCAAGCAACATTTTAGTCTTCATAATATTTTTCATACAAATTCTTTAAAAGGAGGCAATAGAGATAAATATTTAATTCCTTCTTCTGCATTTTTAATAATGATAGGCAATCCACCTTATAATGATACAACATCAGAATTTAAGAACGGCGAGAAAGGACAAAATATATGCGATGAAGATTTATATGATAGAGATATAGGTGTTTCATTTTTAAAGTCATATCATAAACTTAATGCTGATGTCATTTGTGTCTTACATCCGTTATCGTACTTGATAAAAGAGACCAATTTTAAAAGATTAAAAGATTTTAAGGACAATTACAATCTAATAAGAGGTGAGATATTTTCCAGTGCGTTGTTTCATGGAACAGGAAAAGGGAAATTTCCAATATTGGTAGCTCTTTATGAAAAAAATGCAGATGGAATGATATTTGAGGACATTAGAAATTTTAGATTTAATATATTAGATAATGAAAAAACATTTGTTTTATCTAATTTTAAAACTACGGATGGATATATTAATAAATATCCTCCACGTAAAAATGATGTCCAAAAATCTCCTATAGGTTTGTATTATTACACTTTTCGCGATCTTAATTCTTTAAAGAAAAATACCTCTTTTTTTACAAAAGAACATCCTAACGGAATAATGGTAACATTAGAAAATTTTTATAAGTATTCGTATCTTTATTCAGTAAAGAGTCTGTTTAACCCTGAAGATGCGTGGTTATATGGTAATTTGTCTCCCCTTGTCCACATAGAAGATGTAGAGCAAAATAAAAAACTTTATATCGTGTATGCTATTAAAACTAATAAAATATTGAGAGAAATGGACAATTCTATTTTAAAGAAAATTACCAATTATTATAAAATTAAATTTAATAATACAGATAATGTCGATAAGATAGAGAAAACAATTAAAGATAGATTGAGTAAATTAATTGAATGGAATAAATAATAGGTAACCAGAAACAGCAGATAACACAGCATATACGCTTCGGCCTCGCCACATTTTGCTTTCGTGAATACGCCGTGGCAAAATAGGTTCATACTGCGTTTAATAACTACAACTAATTATAAATATCTAAATCATTTTAAAATTTTTAAAGAATAGTAATTTTAAAGATCTAATCTTTTATTGATTATTTAGATAATAAATTGCCTGCTTATATTATTCTCTGACCTTTCGGATACTAAAATATAAGCAGGCAATTTAATTTACTAATTTTTACTCTATAAAAACTAAATTTTATTTAAGTTTTAAAAAAATAGCGGGTTCTTTTACAAATGGCCACCAGCATTAGCATGGTGGGGACTTCAATGAGAACTCCTACCACGGTGGCTAAAGAAGCACCCGAAGATAAACCAAAGAGCATGGTAGAAGTAGCTATGGCTACTTCGAAATGATTACTTGCCCCAATCATGGCAGAAGGAGCGGCGTCTTCATATTTGAGTCTGATTAGTTTTGCCAGTCCATAGGTAAGGAAAAAAATAAGATTAGTTTGAATAAAAAGTGGTATAGCTATCCATAGTATGGTTAGAGGTTTAGTTAAAATAACCTCTCCTTTAAAGGAAAAGAGTAAGATCAGAGTAAATAAAAGAGCGATAATGGATACTGGGGTTAAGAGATGAATAAAATTCTCTTTAAACCATTTTTCTCCTTTCGCCTTGATAATCCACTTTCTGGAATAATAGCCGGCTATTAAAGGTAGGGCAACATAAATAGCAATTGAAAGTACCAGCGCTTGCCAGGGGACTGGTAATCTTCCGACTCCCAGTAAAAATCCACCCAGTGGCCCATAAAGTAAGAGCATGGAGAGAGAGTTTATAGCCACCATAACCAGGGTATGTCCGTCATTGCCTTCTGCCAAATAACTCCAGAGTATCACCATGGCGGTGCAGGGAGCAATGCCTAATAAAATACAGCCGGCCAGGTAACTTCTCCAGAGAGGGATTTGTAGCATTTTTATCCCATTATTTAGAATTACCGTTCCAGCCCCATGCATGGTTCCTACTGCCCAATCCGCCCCCAAAGGAATTTTAACCAAATCGGTAGCATTGATTCCAATAAAATTTTTAAAAAGAACGCCTAAAAAAAAGATTGATATCGCATACATAGTAAAAGGTTTTACCGCCCAATTAGCAAATAAAGTCAGTCCAACTGGTTTAACAGATTTCCCGGCTTTTACTACTTCTCTAAAGTCAATCTTTACCATAATCGGATACATCATAAAAAATAAACAAATAGCAATGGGGATAGAGACAACAGGTGCTTCGTTAACATAAATTGCTAATCCATCAAGATATTTTGCTACCCCGGGAATAATTTTACCGAAAATAATTCCAATACCAATACACAATAAGACCCATACCGTTAGATATTTTTCAAAAACACTCAAACCCGCTTTTTTTTCTTTAACCATAATTAATATCAATCTCCTTTCAAATATTCCAAATTAAATATATTCCACCTAAAATTACTAAAATACCACATATTTTTTTAACTAATACTGCACCTTTAGATCTTTCATTCCAATTTAGATACTTTTGAACCATCCCGGCAAAGGTTCCCGCAAAAACTATTACTGAACAATGACCAATACCATAAGAAAAAAGAAGTGCAGCTCCATAGAAAAATTGTGCAGCTGACAGTTTAAACACAATACCCAGCATCGGCGCCATATAGGCAAAGGTACAGGGGCCAAGGGCAATACCAAAAATAAGGCCTAATCCAAAAGCAGCCCACAATCCTTTTTTTTGAAAAGACGGTTGATTAGTTTTTCCCAGAAAAGGTAATTGAATGATTTCTAAAAGATGAAGGCCTATAACAAAAAAAATTATTGCCACGATATAATTTCCATAAGAACCGATATCACCAAGCATACGGCCTAACAGCCCGGTAATAAGACCAATAACGGTAATGGTTGCTAAAATACCCAGAGAAAAAGAAGTTGCCAGCCAAAAAGCTCTTTTGGTTGGCATCTTACCCTGCTCTCCGATAAAGGCTATAATTAAAGGGATACTGGATAAATGGCAGGGGCTTAATAATATACTGAATATTCCCCAGATAAAAGAAGTAGATAAGGCAATAATTGGGTTTAATTGAAGAGAATTGGATAACCATTCGAATATAGTTCTTATCATTACTTAACTCCTTGCATTTGAAGAACCTTCACCAATTCATCTTTAGCAAAAAAACCTAGATGCCTAAAATATTCATTTCCATCTTTATCCAGAAAGACCTGGGTTGGGATTGCTCTTATGTTAAATTTCTTTTTATAAGGTTCACCAAAAACAGTCCGAACATCGTAAAAAATAACTTTTACCTGTCCTTTGTATTCCTCTGCAATTTCTTTCATAATTGGCTGCATCTGATCGCAAGGGATACAACCAACCGATCCAAGCTCTAAAAAGGTTACTTTTATCTCATCGTTCGTAGTCTCTTGCTCCGTTTGAAGGATTTCTTGCGAGTCAGTGGAAGTATTATTAAATAATGCTTTTGAACCAAGTACAACAACTATTAAAATGATAAATATTCCTAAATATATATAAATTTTTTTATTTTTCATTTAATTTCCCTTCATAAAAATTTTTATTATTAATTGGTAAATCTTTAACGATTTTTAATAATTTCCTTGTCTTTACAACAATTATATTCTATTTGGAGAGTCGTATGATTTATTCCAAATTCATTAAATAATATCGAATTGATATTACTCCGTAGCTCTTCGGCTTTACTTAGATTTATATCTTGTCTAACGTCTATATGACCTTCAAAAAGAAATTCTTTATCGTTTGCCTGCCAAATATGAACATGGTGTAAATTATCTACTTCAGGAATTTTTTCTACTACTTCCTTAATCTTTAAAATATTAATCTGTACTGGTGTTTTTTCCATTAAAATATTTATACTTTGTTTTAAAATATCAAATCCCTCTTTTAGAACATAAACGCCTATAATAAAAGTTAAAATAGGGTCGATTATGGTTATATTAAAACAATATATTAATATTCCACCAATGATTACTCCTAAAGAAGAAAGAGAATCTGAAAATAGATGTACGTAAGCTGATCTAATATTTATATTGTCTTTTGAGCCAGACTTTAATAGGAATACAGAAACTGTATTTGCCACAAGTCCAACAAAAGCAACAGTAATCATTATTTTACTTTCTATGTTCTGCGGGTTTTGTATCCTTAAATAAGCTTCTTTAAATAAGAAAAAGGCAATAATGATCAGAAAAGAAGAGTTAAATAAAGCAGCTAAAATTTCTGCTCTTTTGTAACCAAAAGTATTTTTTAAAGTATTTTCTCTTTTGCTTAATCTTAAGGCAATAAAACTTACCATTATTGATATTCCGTCACTAAAATTATGAAGGGCATCTGACAGTAGAGAAAGACTTCCAGATAATAAACCACCTATTACCTCTACCAAAGTAATTATAAAATTTAATACCATAATGATTATTAGATTTTCTTCTCTGAAGTGATGATTCATATGATTAGAGTCCATCTTTCTTTTCTTTTCAATGCTTTTCATTTAGTTTATCTCAATCTATTCCTTTACTCATTTAAAATAATATTTTAAATTCTTATTTATTTTTTTTCTCTTCAATCCATTTAGTAATTTCTTTTTTGCTGGGTACTTTGCCGGCTACTTTAACTTCTCCATTAATAACTAAAGCAGGAGTTAGTATTACTCCATAGTCAATAAATTTATTAAGATCAGTTACTTTGGTGATTTCTGCTGAAACACCAAGTTCTTTAATAGCTTCCGCTGTTAGTTCGCTCAGTTTTTTACATTTCGGACAACCGGTTCCTAAAATTTCAATTTTCATTTTTATTCACCTCCTAAAAATATAATTTCCCCAAAACCAACCACTCAGGGTAGCCAGGATAACCATAGTTACAATATAAACTGAAGCTTTTTTAAGACCAAATATTTTTATTATAGCTAACATATTGGGAAGGCTCATTCCTGGTCCAGTAAGAAGCAGCGCAAGGGCTGGACCTTTTCCCATTCCTAATTTCATTAAAGTATCAACAAATGGTGCTTCAGTCATTGTAGCAAAATAACTTATCGATCCAATAAGGGTAGCTAAAAAAGAAGAGCGTAGAGAATTTCCTCCCAGCCAGTGCTCTATCCATTGTTGGGGGAGAATCTTTCCAATAACTCCCACAATAAATACTCCCATTAAAAGTAAAGGGAAAATTAATTTTACAAACCACCAGGTCTCTTTAAGCCAATTGGAAATCCTATCTTTTTTAATAACAAAGTAAGCATATAAAAAAGTAATAGAGATAGATATGGTAAAAACATAAACCTTATACAAGTAAGGTCCCTTAATAATAAGGTAATTAGGGGAAAGCAAACTAAAGAGAATTAAGAGAAGTAAAATTATATCTTTTCCGGCGATAATTTTTTTATCGTCGTTTCCTCCTTTTTCTCCTGCTATCATTCTTTCTGTTTCTTCTTTGTGGAAAGATAGATACATTACTGTTCCCATAACGAAAGCGGTAACGAAAGCAGTAATAATTCTGGCTCCGGCCATTTCATACCCTATTATAGTTCCAGTATAGATTACTGCTAAAAGATTGGAAGCCGGGGCGACCCATAAGAGAATAAAGGCAGGGGCAATTGCTCCGCCTTTACGATAGATTCCAGCTGAAACCGGAATTACGGTACAGGAGCATACCGCAATAAATATAGAAGAGATTGCTGCTAAGGGGAAAGAAATAATATTTTTCGCTTTTACTCCCAAATATTTAAGGATAATATCACGCGAAGTAAAAGCAATAATTCCACCAGCTAAAAGAAAAGCTGGGATAAGACAGGTTACTACATGCAAAGCAATATATTCTTTTAAGGCTGATAAACCTCCCATTAAAATATCTAATATCATATTTTAAATCCTCCGATTCTTTTTATTTTTCAAACTTTATATATGATGATATTATCATATAAGCATATTATTGTCAATATATTATATATAAAAAATAAAAACATTTCAGCAAAAAGAGGATTTTTATTATTTTTCCCCCCTTTACTTTTTCCCCATTTTCATCAATAATAATATAGAGGATATAATTATCGCACTACAAGGAGGTTACGCTCAATAATTATCAGAGGTTAGTAAGTTATCGTAGTAGCAAGATCAAGCCTTGAAATATATCGCAAATAAATGAGTTAGAAAGCCCGATTTTGAGATAGTGTTATAAATATTGCAAAATAAATCTTCGGAAGGGAGTTGTTTCATATCATGGATAATAAACAAATTAATACCATTGAGGTAACTGTGGATAAGAGCCATATAGTTACTATTGGTGAGAGGCTTTATGGTGAGTCTATAGAGCTTATTCGAGAGTTGATTAATAATTCCTATGATGCCGATGCTACCGAGGTTAAGGTAACTATAAAAGAGGATGAAATAATTGTTGAGGATGATGGTTTAGGGATGGACCTTGATGGTCTGAAACAATATTTTAATATCGGCTCTGCCCAAAAAAGAGAAAACCCCAAATCGCCAAAATTCGCCAGAGACCGCATTGGAGAGTTCGGTATAGGTAAGTTTGCCTCGCTTTCTGCTTGTTCTTGTTTTGAGGTCTGGACAAAAAAGGATGACTTTCAAGCCAAGGTCATTTTTGATAAACAAGAATGGGAGAAGTCCAAAGATACATGGTATATACCTTTAGAAATTGAAGAAGTTGATCATCACCTTAAAGATGGCACTAAGGTTACCTTAAAAGGAGTAACTAAGAAATTTAATCTTAGCGATGTAGAAAAGCGGATTATTGAAAGCGTGCCCATAAGGGCCCCTGATTTTGCGGTTTATCTCAATAGTCATAAGGTAAGTGTCAGATTTATCGCTGGTCATAAGATACCTTTCTTAGAAGGAACAGAATATGGCATAGTTTATGGTGAGATAATTATAAGTTCTCAAATGGAGCAGGACATCTCAGAGGCCGGGATTGCCTGCAAAGTTAAACAAGTTACTATCACTAAAGATTTCTTTGGCCTGGAAAAACTGGTTAAAAATATTGCTCGCATAAGAGGCGAGTTGAATGCAGATTTTTTGCCTATTACTAGTGATAGAACAGGTTTTATAAAGGATACTCCACAATATAAAAAATTTCTTGAGGTGATGGAACGGATTATCGAGAGAGTCAAGCCAGTTTTGGAGGAATTATCAGACTATAAAGAGAATAAGCGTGTTAGAAGAACACTTACCGAAGTATTAGAAAAAGTTAAGAATGCCCTTATCATTAATCCGGATTACTGCCCTGAAGGCTTAATCCCTATAGCAGAGAGTGCTTCTGAAATGGGTGAGCCGGGTTATATCTCGCCAATTAAAGGTAAAGCAGCCTCTCAAGATAAAAAACAAAAAACCGAAATTGAACCAAAGAAGAAACGCAAAAGAAAACCTCAAGTTAAAAAATTAACTTCCACTGCAGTGGTTAAGAAACTAAAATTAGGCCAACAAGGAGTGTGTTGCTGTATCGACCATTTTGGTTCTAATAGTCCAGAGTGCTTTACCGAAAGCACAATTATTTATATAAATCGCGACCATCCCTTATATAAAAAAGAAGTCCAAAAGAAAGATACATATGAGCTACATTTAGCGCGGTTACTTACTCAAGAGATCTGTCTGATGAAAGACCCCCGGAATCCTAGGACAGCCTTTCAAAGACAGAGTAAACTTCTGCGGGATGCTCTGGTAGAGACTCAAGGGAAAGTGGGAATTTGCGAGACTTAGTCTTGAAACCAATTGCTACCGCTTAAGTTATTAACAGCGGATAAAAAGGACCCGCCTTCTATGCTTTATAATAATACTTATTGATGCTGGTAAAAGTCATATGCTTAGAAGGCGAGACTTCTTTTATCCGCAAAACGTTATATGAAACATTTAATTGGTGATTAGGTCACGTCTTAACATTTGAAATTCCAATTTGATAAATCAAATCACTTCCATTTTGTAAAATCAAAAAATGTTGGAAAAAAAGAATATTCAGATCTGCTGGGAATGCGAAGAGTTTGAAACTTTTACTAAATTAGCTTTCCTAAAGCCGATTTATGAGGACGCTCATCTAAAAAATCTATGGAAAATTAAAAAGTAGGGAATCGAAAAATTTGTTAACGGTAAGAGATGTTGGTAAAATAATTAATAGTTAAAGTTGTAGTTATTAAACATAGTGCAAATCTATTTTGAAAAATCAATAATTTGACCTCATGGTTTAATTAAGTGCCAGCAATTTGATGGCAAGGAGGTGATAAGGAATGAGAATGTCTGAAGAGAATATTAAGTTATTTTACAAGTTGTACCCAGCATTGCTATTTTATACTAACAAACAAATAAAAAAAATAAAAGATATATCAACTCTCGAAGAGTTTATAGATTTATCAGGTGAGGAAAAATTAAAAATTAGAAATGCTCTTTGGGATAAAATTAGTTTGATCGATTCCTTTATTGAAGGAAATCCTTTTGAGTTTTCGGTGGAGGAATTAGAAATAATTCAGAGCTGGAAGAATTTGGTTAAGGGGAAGTTCTATTTGATTCGTTATCTCAAGAAACATGCTATCTTTTTTGACGTAAGCGATCACCCTTGTGCTTACGGAGTTGTTGCTCTTAACGATGAATTTGAGAGGATATTAGGCCCGCATCTTCCAATTATACTCGAAATGGTCCTTTTGCCATTTAAAGAGCAGATTACATATGATGGCTTTATAGTACCTTACAGAAGTACTTTTGGTGAAGTTTTCCGTCAGGATATCAATAATATTTATCGGGAAACTAAATCAAAATATGGTATTATTAGCTCTCTTCCATTCTCAATAGAAGAAGCAAAACAAAGTGATGCTGATAGGCTAAAATTTTATATTAGGAACAAACACAATCGTGAAATGTACTGGGAAGGGATAGGAGAATTGATCGATAAAAATTCCAATCTTTTGATACTTTATCATTCAGAAATGTGTAAAATTCACGCTCGAACATATAGAAAACGGTTGCGCGAAATTGGTTTTAGTAATGTGTGGTTTGCCATACTTGAAGGTATCGTCGTTACTAGCGGATTAACGAGAGACGGGGTTGAACAAATTTTACAAGAAATTATTCCAGCCGAGAAAAGAGAGTTGGTTTATGTTTTTCACTTACGTAAGTAAATGAGGACTATAATTTAGAGATATTCTTTAATTATAGAATAATCTGAAACATGGGGAGAATAATATTAGCAGATGATAAAGATTTATTTAGCTGGAGTAACTTGTATTGGTAAGACGACCATTGGGAAATTATTAGCCAGGGAAATAGGTTTTACTTTTTATGATTTTGATAAAGAGATAGAAAAATATTTTAATAGCCCAATAGAATACATTCAAGAAAAATTTTTTTCAATTTATGAGTATAGAGAAGAAACAAAGGTAGTCTTGAGAGAATTAATTAATAAAAAGGAAAATTCAGTGATAGCTTCATGTCCATCAGGATTAAGAGACAATTATTTAAGAGAATATAAAAAGTTGAGAAAAAATAAGGAAAATACTATGATTTCAATTCACATCATTGATAAACCCGAAAACATAGTGGAACGACTGACCTTCTATGACAAAGAATCAAGATTATTGGAAAAGAAATTAAATGAGAAGGAAAAAAGACTCTATTTAAAAGAGATAAAAAAAGATATTACATTTTATAAAAAGTTCAATAATAGAGCAGATTATGAATTTAATATAGAGAATATAAAACTTGAAGAGATTCCAAAAATGTTGATAGAATTTTTGGAATTAAGGAATGAAGAATTTAAAAGATACATGGAACGGAAAATGCCAGTCAGTTTGTAACACGGTACCAAAGACTTTGCTTTGCTCCATCCAAATTTACCTTCGGCAACTTCTTTTCTCCGCAAAACGTTAATTTAAATTTTTTCTACTTTCCATTACCGCTGTTGTATAGAGTAAAATAAGGAGAAGAAGTTATTTTTACACTAATGCACTAATATTACCACTAACTTAACATAAGTGACCAAAAACTTTTATATAAAAAGAGGATTTTTAATTATTTTGTAGAATAAATAAATGTAGTTACTCTTGATCTATTTTTTACAATAATAGTTACAACGTCTGGATTAAAGAAGGCAATGAAAAGAAATTGATAAATTAAAAAGAGCAGTGTAAGATATAAAAAAATTATTAAGTAAAGAATTAAGATCTAATCTCTTAGATTAGTGAAGATCAAAGGGAGTTAAAATATGGTAGGTTTTTTGCAACAATTTCATCCCGCAGTACAAGCCCTTTTGGCAGGACTTTTTACCTGGGGACTGACTGCACTAGGAGCCGCTACAGTATTTATAACCAAAGAGATAGATAAGAAAATCCTTGATACTATGTTAGGTTTTGCAGCAGGTGTCATGATTGCTGCGAGTTACTGGTCATTATTAGCACCAGCTATTGAGATGTCTGAAGATTTTAGTGTTCCAGTATGGTTTCCACCAATGGTAGGTTTCCTCCTGGGAGGTATCTTTTTAGGGGGGATTGACAAAATACTTCCTCACCTCCATCTTGGTTTTCCCATAGAAGAAGCTGAAGGAATTAAAACATCCTTGCGATGTAATACTTTACTTATACTTGCTGTAACCCTACATAATATTCCGGAAGGTCTGGCTGTGGGAGTTGCTTTTGGCGCTGTTGCTGCAGGTTCCCCTTCAGCTACCTTACCTGTGGCTATAGCCTTAGCGATAGGTATAGGGATACAAAATTTTCCGGAAGGACTCGTAATCTCCATCCCTCTTCGAGGCGAAGGAATGTCAAGGTTTAAAAGTTTCTGGTATGGGCAATTATCTGGAATAGTAGAACCTATTGCCAGTGTTATTGGAGCAGTTGCTGTGATTATGGCAAAGCCTATCTTACCTTATGCGCTATCTTTTGCGGCAGGGGCAATGATTTTTATAGTAGTTGAGGAGCTAATTCCTGAATCTCAACGCGGTAAAAATACGGATTTAGCTACTTTAGGTGCAATGATCGGTTTTACGGTAATGATGGTACTTGATGTGGCATTTAGCTCATAATCGGAATGTTCTTTCTCAGATTTAGAGAAAATAAGAGCGGAAAGACTATTTATTGAAAAAATCATCCTTTATAAATAAAAAAGAGGAAAAATGTTATGAAAAAGATTTATAGAATTTTGTTTATCGTTTTGATTTGTTTTACTTTAATAATTATAGGAAGTACATTTTTTATAGTTTTAGCTCAACAGCAGGTTACTTCTGCTGCTTCTGGTATCGAGGGTATCTGGGAGGGCAGGTTGAAAGTTCCAGGAATAGAACTTAGGATTGTGTGTAAGATTTCTAAGAATCCAAATGGAACTCTAACTGCAACTTTAGATAGCCCTGATCAGGGAGTAACTGATATACCAGTGGAAAAGGTTATGGTTAAAGATAATGATTTATATATGGAAATAAATTCTTTGGGAGGTATTTTTGAAGGAAAGATAAGTAGTGATTTTTTAACTATAGAAGGACAATGGAAGCAATCTGGACAAATTCTGCCGCTAATCGTGAAAAGAGTAAATACAGCTATTGAAATCCTCAGACCACAAGAACCGAAAAAACCTTACCCCTACTTGGAAGAAGAAGTAATATATGAAAATAAAGAAGCAAAAATTACCCTTGCGGGAACCCTTACTTTGCCTTCTAAAGAAGGTAGCTTTCCGGTAGTTTTATTAATTACTGGTTCTGGTCCGCAAGATCGCAATGAAACTGTATTTGGTCATCACCCCTTTCTGGTATTAGGGGATTATTTAACTCGTCAGGGTATTGCTGTTCTTAGGGTAGATGATCGGGGAGTGGGAGGATCAACAGGTGACTTCTCCCAAGCTACTAGTGAAGACTTTGCTTCTGATGTGTTAGCCGGGATAGAATATCTAAAAGCAAGAAAAGAGATAAACCCAAGGAAGATTGGTCTTATCGGTCATAGTGAAGGAGGCATTATTGCTCCTATGGTGGCTGTGAAATCACCAGATGTGGCATTCATTATATTAATGGCGGGGACAGGATTAACCGGAGAAGAAATTTTATATTTACAAACCGGATTAATTTCTAAAGAAATGGGTATTAGTGAGAAAGACATTACCAAAAATCTCCAGCTGAATAATAAAATATTTTCGGTGATTAAAGAAGAAGAGGATAATAAAATTGTGGAAGAAAAAATTCGTCAAATATTTATGACTTATTGGGAAGATTTAAGTGAGGAAGAAAAAAGTAAAATAGGTAACCCAGAAGATTACCTTAAAGCTCAACTACAAAGTTTATTATCTCCCTGGTTTCGTTTTTTTCTAACTTATGATCCCCAACCAACCTTAAGTAAGGTAAACTGTCCAGTGTTAGCTATAAATGGAGAGAAAGATTTACAAGTTCCTCCTAAAGAAAACCTTAGTGCGATTAAAGAAGCCCTTCAGACAGGGGGTAACGAGAATTTCACCATTAAGGAATTACCTGGTCTTAATCATCTTTTTCAGACTGCCCAAACAGGTGTGCCTGCTGAATATGCCAAGATTGAAGAAACGATTTCGCCGGAGGTTTTAAAAATAATAAGCGATTGGATTTTAGAACAAACCAGAGATAAATAAATGATATTTCATCTATCAGAGAGATAAATTAAGTGGAGTAAAAAATATGGCTCTAAGAGTATTAATAATGGTTTTTTTTGTTATTGTTGCTGTGGGAGATGTTTTTGCCGTAAAGTATGACAAGGTTAAATTAAAGTATTTTACTAAAACATTATTGCTTCCTACGCTTGCTCTTTTTTATATAATAAGTGTGGCTAACCTGAATATACTGATATTTTTTGCTTTAATTTTCTGTTTTTTGGGAGATTTTTTCTTATTATGGTCTCAGAAAAAGACTTTTTTCATAGCAGGGTTACTATCTTTTTTTATGGGACATATTTTTTATACTATGGCCTTCCTGCAGACTACTTCTTTTTTATCCGCTATACCTGAATGGTTTTACTTTTTTTTACTCCCCTATATCTGGTATGGGGCATTTATTCTAAAAAAACTCAATCCTTATCTTCACTCTATGAAGGTATTGGTGATTGTTTATCTAAATATTATTCTTATAATGAGTTTTGCCAGTTTTACACGGATTTGGGTATTAACAGGATTATCATTCTGGTTACCCTTTATAGGTTCAATTTTCTTTATAGCTTCTGATTCATTATTAGCTTTTCGCAATTTTAAAGGTAAACTATCAAGAGGCTATGCGTCTATAATGATAACCTATATTTTTGCTCAATTTCTAATTGTCTTTGGTTTTTTATATGTATGAAACTTGAAACAGTAAAAACGAAAGGTTCTTATCATTTATTATTAAAAATCAAGATTTTATATATATTTTTTCAAAATAAAAAGGAATTTCTTCTTTTTTGTAGAATTCTTTTATTAAGGGAGGGAAAATTATGTCTAAGCACTCTAAACATATCGGAATAGTTGCCTGTAGTGCAGAGGGTGCAGCCCTTTGCTATCGTACCATCTGTATGGAAGGAACAGCTTTATTGGGAAGACATGCCCATCTCACCAATTCCCTGGCTGCATATTGCTCAGGAAGTTGTTGCTGAAGCAAAACGCAAAGAATATAAATGTCTGGGAGTTTTAGGCACACGATATTTAATGGAGGGTCCAGTTTACCCTTCTAAGATTACTGCAGTTGGTATTGAGCATATAATTCCCGAAGTAAAAGATAGGGAAAGAATTAACCAGATAATTTTTGATGAATTAGTTAATGCTCGTTTTACTTCAGAAGCGCTGGTCTATTTTAAGGGAATCATTAATGAGTTAAAAAATAAAGGGTGTGATGCAGTTATCCTGGGCTGTACTGAAATACCATTGTTAGTAAATCAAGAGAATTCTCCTTTACCTATACTTGATTCTACCAGACTCTTAGCAAGGGCTGCCTTGAAAAAAGCAATTAGTTCAACATCTGGTTAAAAGTTAAATAGGATGAGATTATAAAAGTGATCTATATTTAATTTAAAGATGAAAAGAGGTTTTAAGTATGCGTAGGATCATTTTCATTGCAGTTTTATCTGGATTATTCCTTATGATAGGTGGTATTCTTTTATTAATCTGGTGGCCAGTTAAACCCTCGTTAGCAGAAATAACCGATTCTTGGGTGGCCTTGATAATGGTGTATCTATTTCTGATTATATTCTTATACGAGAAGACTATTTATAAGTTTTTTAATGAATTTATTATTACTAAAAATTTAGGGCGACATGATTCTCAACAGTCAAGGCAAAAACAGCTATTATTTTCTGAATCTATTTCTAACTTTAATATTAGTAGTTTGATTTCTAATTATAATTCTAACTGGGAAAGTATATTAAAGAAAGAAAGTCAGGATACAGATTCTAAAATTTTAACAGAAGAAAGGGAAGCTAAATATATTCGAAAACTGCAGGAGGAAAATATTAAATGGCGTTTTCTTTATGCTGATTCCTATCTGGTCTTATATGCAAAATATGTTTTATTTTGGCTTTACAAGTCTAAATTGGTAAACCGAGAAGAATTTGATGATATATGGAAATCAAAAATATCTGATTCCAAGGAACGAGAGGCTATCTTAAATGCCCTACTTGATTTGGAATTTGTTTGGGAAGAAGAGGATACTTTATCTATCACTGAATTAGGCTCAGCTTATGTAAATTATTTAAAAGAAGTTGATAAACAGATAAGTGAACAAAAACAGTGATTATTAATTTAAATTTTATTTTTATATAAAATTAAAGAAAGTAAAAACTTCTAATAAAAAACGGATTTTGATTTGTTATAAAAAGTGGGATATATTTCTATAAAAATAAGGAATATGAGAATAAAAAGGAAATAAAAAATGTTTAAGCTCTCTAATCGGGCTGCCTTAGATGAAATAAATAAACTTATTGAATTGCAGGTATTGAAGTCTCAAGGCAAGGGGAGAGCTCTTCATTATATAATGTTATAATGTTCATGATTATGTTCACGATAAGGCTCACGATTTTTACATATTGTAATTTTGCAAAGATGCTTGATTATAAAAATGGGATGTGTCCCCAATTAAATAATATGTCAAATCTTGAGACATGACCCCGAAAGACATGACCCCGAAAGATACATAAAAGAGGTTTTTTATTTGTTTTATAGAATTAATATAGAAAAAACAAATATAGAAAAAACATAGATTAAATATTAGGAATCTATTAAAATAAATTAGAGTAGGGTATAATAAATACATAATATATTTGAAGGGAATAACTATATGAAAACTATTCATAAGATAATTATTGGCGATTCGAGATATATGAAAGAAGTACCTAATGAATCCGTGCATCTTACTATTACCTCTCCTCCATATTGGCAATTAAAAGATTATGGCAATGGCAAGCAAATTGGTTTTAATGACAATTATGAAGAGTATATTAACAATCTCAATTTAGTCTGGAATGAATGCTATAGGGTTTTACACAATGGCTGTCGTTTATGTATTAATATTGGCGATCAGTTTGCACGTTCAGTCTATTATGGAAGATATAAAGTTATTCCGATAAGGACAGAGATAATTAAGTTTTGTGAAAGTATAGACTTTGACTATATGGGAGCGATTATCTGGCAAAAAGTTACTACTTGCAATACTACTGGTGGAGCAACAGTAATGGGATCTTTTCCCTATCCTAGAAATGGAATTCTTAAAATTGATTATGAATTTATTCTAATTTTTAAAAAATATGGGAATGCTCCGAAAATAAACAAAGAGATGAAAGAAAAATCAAAATTATCACAAGAAGAGTGGAATAAATATTTTACCGGGCATTGGAACTTCCCTGGTGAAAAACAGGATAAACATTTGGCGATGTTTCCAGAAGAATTACCAAAACGTCTTATTAAGATGTTCAGCTTTGTGGGTGATAAAGTGCTTGACCCCTTCTTGGGGAGCGGAACCACATCTTTAGTAGCAAAAAATCTTCATAGAAATTCTATTGGATATGAAATAAATGAATATTTTTTACCAATCATAAAAGAAAAGCTTGGATTAAGACAAAGCACTATTTTTCAAGATGAGACATTTGAAATAATCAAGCAGGAAAATATAAATACTGACTTTAAGGAAGAGATAAAAAAATTGCCTTATATTTTCCAGGACCCAATAAAATTTGATAAGAAAATTGACCCGCGAAAATTAAGTTTTGGTTCTAAAATAGATAATTCTTGTTCTAAGAGAGAGACATATTATACCGTGAAAGAAATAATTTCTCCCCAAATCTTAATTTTAAATAATGGATTAAAAATTAGATTATTAGGAATAAAAGAAAGACCAGGAAAAAATGGAGGAGCTATACAATTCTTAAAAGAAAAAGCTCTAGGGCAAAAAGTATTTATAAAGTTTGATACTATAAAATATGACGAAGAAAATAATTTGCTTTGCTATCTCTATTTAAGTAATAAAACTTTTTTAAATGCTCATTTGATTAGAAGTGGTTTAGTGGATGGAGATATGGAATTTGATTATAAATATAAGTCGAAATTTTTATCAAAATGAATTAGAATTTCAAAAAAGAACACATAAAAAATTTACTGATAAGTATGGAGGGAAAGTATTTTATATCATTTCAGTGAAGGAAGGAAAAAAGAAAATTATACATAACCCTGAAGTAATTGAAGAATTAAAGGAAGAAATTAAAAGATTACAACAGAATTAAGATAAAAATTAAAGAGTTAAAGGGGCAAATATTGACAACTGAACAGTTTTATTTATTATTTAATTTAGCAAGCAAGAGTCAGCAAGAGTAGAGAAGATGAGAAATACTTCAAAAATGAAAAAAAGAAGTTTTTAAAGCAATTTAAATAAACTAAGTGTTGGAGTATGACACCAACAATGTGGGAAGAAAAAAATTAAAAAAAATACTTAATAATGCTAGCTTGCAAAACTTAGTTAGAAGAATTAAATATAATTTGTCAATAATTATAGACCCCAATGGAGAATGAAAGAGGAAAACTAATATACCATTATTTTCTGGCTTACAAATACCACCGCCTGCCAATTGGCAAGATTTTGAAACTCTCTGTTGTGATTTATGGCGATCAATTTGGAAGGACTCAAATACGCAAAAAAATTGAAGATGGGGACAACCACAACATGCTGTTGATATTTGTGGAAGGCCAAATCAAGAGGATTCATGGGCAGGTGTGCAATGTAAAGGAAAAGATAACTATACTAATAAATCGCTGGCTGAGAAAGAAGTAAGAGATGAAGTCGAGAAGGCTAAATCTTTTTAACCAAAACTATCACAGTTCATTATGATATTGGAATAAAATTACGTTTAGCAGTAGTAAGCTTTCGTTCTAACGATTTCGAAGAATTGGATAAGTTCTTAGAATTCCCAATTGATATAAGTTTCTTGTCATTAGATTCTGTTTTTCAACTCGCCCATTTATATGCAGCCAGAAAACTAGTTAAGAAATCATTTGAAATAATGTATGAAACTAGAAGAAAATTTTTCAATAACGGGAATGCTCACTTGAAGTATATTGGGTGTTTCTTTCAGCGAGAAAGAGATGTTGATGAGTGGCTAAACGTTTCTGAAGTTGATGTTAATACAGCGGTTTGTATCAGAGATAACTCAGGTCAACGGGATTGGTATATTATAGAAGACCGAAAAGATGCTGACATACAGCGTAGAGAAATTAATTTAGATCATTCCCTTGCTCAAAAGCTATTAGAGAAATCAGTTGGAGACAAAATTTTAATAAAAGAAAGCCCTCTATCAAAAGAGTTTGGGGAAGCAGTAGAAATCAAAAGTAAATATGTGTATGCACTTCATGAAAGTCTTTCTTTGATTGAAAAATTGTTTCCAGATACTCCCGGCCTTTATGGAGTGAGAATAGAAAAGCCTGAAAAGAAAGATAAGCTACCCGAGGGTTTTCAAACAATCTTGGATGAAGTAGCTAGACAAAATGAGACACGTCTAAAGGGTGAGCAATTCTATAAAGAAGGGAATCTTACAGTTGGAGCTCTCGCTAATCTTATTGGGCGGAATGTTTTTGATGTTTTGGGTGGCTTAATAAGCAAATCTGATTTAGGCATAAGATGTTGCCTTGGCAATGTTGAGGAAAGAAATCATGCATTTTTATTACTTAATAACAATCCTAAACTAATTATTGATATAATTTCACTGATGACATTGCATGGCACTAATGCTGAAGATGCAATTATCAAAGCTTTTGGGAAATTGGGTATTGCGCAATCAACCATAGACCTCCTTCAATATACTATAAATGACCGAAAAGGAATTCAATCAAAAGGATTCATGACAATTGGGAAAGAGGGAGATAAATTTGTAAGGCAAGAAATTAGCGCTGAAGAGGTTAAACATAGTATTGAATATTTAGAAAGTATCATGCATTGGATTGAAAATAATTGTGAAATTATTCCATGTAAAGCAGCTTTGGATATGAAGAGAGATAGGAAACAACAACTCGATGGAATGTTTGGCCCGTCATTCATTGATACAATACTAATTGCAAGTGAGCCTGGAAATTTACTTTACTCTAATGATGAACGATTGCGTTCTTTTGCAAAAACAGAATTTAATGTTGATGGAGTATGAACTCAGGTTTTATTGATGCATTGCTTAAGTATTAAAGTTCTTGAAAAAAGCAAATATAATAAAATGGCTATTAAATTGGTTAGTTCTAATTATCATTATATAAGCATTGATTCAGATGTTTTAATTGAAGCGGCTGAACAAGCGAAATGGGGGTGCCTTCACAACCATACACAACTGTTTTACAGATACTTAAAAAATCTTCTAATGAAAGTTCTGCATTGATTGTGACAACTGAATTTTTATATAAATTATGGGTGCAACCAATTCTGGCTAATCAGAGAGACTATTTATTACTTAGCTTATTAGATTTTATTACCACCGAAAGAAATCGAGGGGTAATATTGGATAAATTGATATATCATATATCATGAAAATGATAAATATCCTTAAAGCCTTCGGTACGAAGGTGCAATAGAGAAATGAGTTCTTCAAATTCGCATAAATTATGTTTAAGTAAAATAATATATAAAATACGAGAGTTGTTTTTTGAAAAGCAGTTAGTTCCTCTTTTCGTAAGGCATTTTGCATATTTATTATATGTGGGGAGATTTTCAAGTTAATTATGCATTTAGAAAATTATTTTAAAAATGGCAAAGTATATATCTGGGAAGAAACCTTTGCAATAATTAAATCAAAGAAAGTTTATCCCAATGCGTTTGCAAATATAATCGACAAGAACGAAACAACGGTGATTATTGAGCAATCTAAATATAATGACGAGGATGTAATAGAAATTGAAAAAGATTGGAAAATATTAACCTTTGATATGGTTTTACCATTTGGGTTAGTTGGATTCCTGGCAAAAGTTTCTAAAATGCTTGCAGATGAGAATATATCAATCTTTGTTGTTTCCGCTTATTCTACAGATCATATTTTGGTTAAAGAAAAGAATTTAACAAGAACTGAAGAGAAGCTTAAAGAGCTTGGATGTATTTTTGAAGAAAGATAATACTCGAGCGAAAAAAAATTCTAACCAAATAAGGATTAAAACTTAGATATAAATGAGTTTATTAATAAACAGAAAGGAGGAAAAGTGAGATGAAGTGGTATAAGATTGTTATTATAATTGCAATATTAGCAGGGATATCTACCCTAATTCCTACTTCGGCAAGTAAGCTATGTTATTTAGGTTATTATGCTCATTGTACCTTTACACCAATAAGCACTATAATCTGTTGGGGTATTGCCTGGGGTATTTATCGGCGTAAATCAAAGAAAAAATAGTATTTTTTACAAGGGAATTTCTTTCTTATTATTTTTTAATTAAGTCGTACTCTGCTAAGACCTTACGATATTTGATTAAGGTCTTGGTGTTAGCCCCTATCCTTTTAATTAAAGTTTTAATGGAAGGCCATACAGTATCTTTTATTACTAAGTTAAAAAAGGAGCAGGTTTAAGAGTCTCCTTGTGTTCATGAATAACTTGCTTCTTCCATTCTCCCTGGAAGTAAAAGAAAAGAGCGATAAGGGCAGCAATAACATTACTTAAGGTTATTCCCCACCATATACCAGTAGATCCAAGTTTCAGACTAAGAAGATAAGCGAGGGGAATTCTTATTATCCAGAGCCTAGAAATATCAATAATCATAGGCTGAAGAGTATGTCCCGAACCTCTAAATAAGGACATAATTACACCAGCTAAAGCAAAAAAAGGAATACCCCAGATAAAAATAGTGAGGAATTGAGTTCCTTCGGTAACTATATCAGGTCGGTTGGGGATGAATACTTTAAATAATATAATTCTTAATATAAAAACTAAAGCTGACTCTAAAAGAGAAACCAGAACTACTATCTGAAGACCCTTTTTAGCAATTTCTTTTACTCTATTGGTAAGTTTTGCACCCAAATTCTGGCCAATTAGGGTCATAATACCCATTCCTAAGCTATCAATGACAATAAAGATTACGCTAATTAATTTATCGCCTATACCATAGGCAGCTAAAACGGTATTGGAATTATGTACCCTTCCAATTATAGCCATCATTATTACAAATCCTAAGGCGGTAGTAGAGTGTCCTATAGCTGCCGGTAGACCTATTTTAATAATTTTTTTGATCCATTTTTGTTTTAGAATCAATTTATCAAAATATATCTTTATTCCTTTGGTTCCCTTAAAGAGGAGATAGATAGAAATAAAAGCAGCAATACCTTGACAAATAATCGTAGCTAAAGCTGCTCCAACTACTTTCATACGGGGTAACCCCCACCACCCGAAAATCATAAAGGGATCCAGGATAATATTTAGAATTACCGTGATGAGGTTTATATACATAGGGGTTACCGTGTCTCCTTTTGCAGAAAGAATACCTTGAAAGGCGAAAGTAATAAATATGAAAGGCATTCCAAAAAAGATTAATTTCATGTAAGCATTTGCTGTCCTGGCTACTGAGGTTGCTATAGTAATAAGAGGGATGAGATAAGGGGTAATAAAAAAACCGAAAATGGCAATTACTAATCCAAAAATAGCCGAAAGAGAAAGCATCTGATTAGCTACCAGGTTGGCATCATTATCTTCTCCTGATCCAATATATTGAGAAATAAGAGCTATACCAGCAATACCAAATCCAAAGGAAAAAGCAATAAAAAACCAAATGATAGGCCAGGTAATTTGTACTCCCGCTACTGCGTCTCCACTTTCGGTAATAGGTAGATGCCCTAACCAAAAAGTATCTGCCATATAGTATAAAGCTTGTAAAAATTGAGAAATCATTAAGGGTAAGCTCAACAAAAATATAATTTTTACGGGATTATGGGTTAAAATCTCTTCTCGGTCAATTTTTCTCATTCTCTCTCCTTCACTGAAAATTATAAATTATAATATAACAGTTTTTCTTATATTTATTATACCATTTTTATTTCTAGGTGTTTTCCTTATTTGGTAGTATTCCATTTATTTTCTTGAAATTATAGATTTTTTGAAATAAAATAAAACATATTAAGATCTAAATATAAAAGAAAAGTAAGATAGGATAGGAGTAGAGAATTTTGAAAACATCGATTTCTCAGGAGAATTTAAGCACAGTTTTAGGTATATTAGCCATAATATTTTGGGGGACCACCATCGCCTTTTCCAGAAGCCTAACTGAACAGTTAGGAGTTTTTACTGCTTCATCCTATATATATTTATTAAGTGGTATTTGGGGTTGTATTTATTTGATTAGTAGGTTCAAAGGAATTCAAAAAACTTTCCAGCTTCCCATTTTATATTTGGTCGGTTGCGGAGCTTTATTTATTTTCTATACAGTCTGTCTTTATTTAGCGGTGGGATTAGCTTTTAACCGGGAACAGGTTATTGAGGTAAGTATTATTAACTATCTCTGGCCAGGCATAACTCTAATTCTCTCCATTCCCATTTTACGAAAAAAGGGTAAATTATCTTTAATCCCCGGGGTTATTCTAGCTTTTGCTGGTTTTTATCTGGCTACAGTTCAGAGTGGGATGTTTTCCTGGGAAGGATTTAAAGATAATTTTCAAGTAAATTATTTTCCCTATATCTTAGCTTTTTTGGCTGCTATTTCCTGGGGACTTTATTCTAATTTATCTCGCTGTTGGGCTGGCCACACTGAAGGTGGGGCTGTTCCTATCTTTCTTTTAGTTACGGGGATAATTCTAACTATTTTGAGATTTGTTTTTCCTGAAGAGTCACATTGGACTCCTCGTATAGTGATAGAGCTTTTATATATGTCTATTTTCCCTACTTTTTTAGCTTATACTTTCTGGGATAAGGCTATGCGGAAAGGTAAAATTATTCTGGTTGCCTCTCTTTCTTATTTTACCCCCTTGCTTTCTATAATTATAAGTTCTTTATATCTTCAGGTGGTAGTTAAGACCAATCTCTGGATTGCTTGTGCTTTAGTTATTGTTGGAGCCATTATATGCAAATTTTCTGTTTTTAACAGAGCCAAAGAACAACCGATCTTAAAATAAAGTTAACAGTTTGTTTATTAAAATTAAAAGTTAGTCAAGATAGTTTCTCTTAATATTAATATAGAATAAAAATTGGTAATATTATATAATGAACAAAATAAACTTTTTAAAATATATTAATTAGATATAAATAAAATGTAGAAAAAAAGAATTTAGGTCTAGACATGAAGTTAAAAATATCAGAAAATTTTAAAAAATTAATAGTCAATACTGGTCGCAAATTATATAAACAAAATTTGACTATTGGAACTTGGGGAAATATTAGTGTTCTGGATCCAGATACAGATCTGGTCTATATTAAACCAAGCGGAATAAATTATAATGAAATCGACCTCAAAGATATCATGGTTATTGATAAGAAAGGCAAAATAGTTGAAGGGTTTAGAAAGCCATCTATTGAGATGCCTATGCATCTTTCTATCTATAATGCCAGGAAGGATGTAAAGGCAATAATTCACTACCATCCCATTTATTCGAGCGTGTTAGCAGTAACTGGCTTCAGTCTTCCTGGAATTTGTGAGGATTTTGTACAGATAGTGGGAGAAAAGGTTTTATGCGCCAAATATGCCCTACCCGGTTCAGAAGAATTAGCCAAAAATGCAGTAGTAAGCTTGGGAAATAGAAATGCAGTTTTTCTTTTAAATCACGGAACTCTTTGTGTGGGTAGAGATATAAAAGAGGCAATGAAAGTTTGTTATGTAGTAGAGAAAACAGCCCATATTTATATTTTAAGTAAAAACCTAGGAAAGTGTAGGGTAATTCCCGAAGAAGATATTAAGGTAATGCAAGATTTCGCCAAGAATAGCTATGGTAAACAAACAGAAAAATAAAGAGGAAAAAGAATATTTATTTTAAGAGGATATAAATAAAAAGTATTGCTTTTAAAGTAGGGGTCGGATTTATCCGACCCGTTTTCATTTAACTAACCATTTAGCCAGATAACTATATAACTAATTTAGGGGACCATCAATTTTAGTCTTTTCGGGAGAAGAGTTATAGTATATTTTTTCTGACCCTCAATAACTTCTCCGCTTATCTGAGCCAGGATAGGTTCTGAAGATTGAACTACTATTTCCTTAGCTCTATAAAAACTGATTCCTTTTATGCTTTTATGAGTGCCTTTAAAGACTTTAGGGATACTCATAAGATACTTTAATCTTCCCATTTCTTCTACCAGGCATACTTCTAACCAACCATCATCTAATATAGCTTCCGGAGTAATTTTAAATCTTCCTCCATAAATCTTTCCATTACCGATAGCTACAAATAGAATCTTAGACTTGATTTCTTGCTGATCAATTTTTATCTTTACCTCATGACAGTGGAAAGGGGAAAGAAGTTTCTTTATAGTAGCAAAGACATAAATAAAAGCAGAAAGTACACGCCAATTAGGATGTCTATTTTTCATCTGATTGGCAAGTTGGGCTACTTCTGCATCAAATCCTATTCCAAAGAGGTTGGCAAAATAGATCTGGTTATTTATTATCCCTAAATCTATTTTTTTGGTCTTCCCTTGAATTAAAATTTTACAAGCTTCAATTAGATCAGAGGGGATGTCTATACTTTTAATAAAGTCGTTTGCCCACCCCAGAGGGATTATTCCTAAAGTAGGGGTATTTTTTGATTGCATAATTCCATTGACTATTTCATTAGCGGTTCCATCCCCGCCCACTGATACAATAAGGTCTACTCCCTGATCAGCAGCACTTTGGGCCATTTCTGTTGCTTCCCCATGTCGGGAAGTATAACAAACTTCAAAGTTTAAGCCATTTTCCTTTAGATACTGTAGAACTTTTTTTAGATGCTGGCGTGGTTTACCACCACCGGCAGTTAAATTAACAATGAGTTGCGCTTTCAATTTTATTTCCCCTTTTTTGAAATATTATTTAATAAAATTCTATAGCTTTCTGGCTGTCTGTTCAATATAGTATTGGTGTGAGGGATAATATTTTTATTACGAGAAAGTTGAAGAAAGAGGGGGGATAAGCTAGCTTGCTCAGTTTTACCCAGACAAGAAGTTAATATTTGCCCGGAAGGAGAAGTGATCAGACTATGACCGCTGCCTAGAAGGTAAATAGAATTAGAACAGGCCACAAAGATTTTATTTTCGGCACTCCTGGTGCGGCAGATATTTATCTGCTTATCATTGATGAATTTGCTGGGCCAGATAACCATATCTGCCCCTTTAAGGGTTAGAATTCTGGATATTTCAGGGAATAAGCCCTCATAACCTATCATTATTCCGATGTAACCATAAGGAGTTTGAAAAACGGGAAGTTCTAAATCACCAGGAGTAAACAGATTATTTTCTTCTCTTTCTAAATGAGTCTTTCTATATTTTCCCAGGATTTTACCTGACTTGATAAGAAAAGTAGTTTTATAATAAGATTGCACTACTTTTTCAGCTATAGTAATCGCACAGATTACTTTACTGTTTTTAGTAATTTGTCTAACTTTATGGATAATTTCTTCTCCTTTTTCAGGAAAGATGAATTCATTTTCCGGAAAGATGATAATATTTGCTTCTTGTTCTAATAAATTGTTGATGAAAAATTCAATCTTTTGGAGATATTTTTCTAAATTATTTTCGATTTGTAGCTGCACTACTCCAGTTAGTGGGGTTGAAGTTTGAGAGTTAAACTTTTCTTTCATAATAGAATAAATAGGTAAAACATTAGTAGGTTGAACTAATTCAGAATAAAGTTCTGGCTTTCTATCCTTAATCAGATTAATTTGGTTATCAACTGATTTATCTATAGATTTTTCGAGTGGAATTTTGTAAAACAGTATCTCTTCTTGACAGGAAGAAGCTATTTTAGCTACTTTACCATCAGGCGTAAAGATACCACTTTTCCCACAATATAGTATGGTCTTTGCCTCCATCCCCACTTTGTTGGCGGCAATTATCCACACTCGGTTTTCCAGAGCTCGAGTAGGGATCATATATTCTACTTGAGGATTGGTAAGAGATTTTTTATCAAATCCTGAAGTGACCCAATTGGTAAGATCAATTAAGATATCGGCTCCTTTCAGACTCAAACAACGAACTATCTCTGGAAGCCTTCCATCAGCACAGATGAATATCCCTACTTTCCCAAATTCTGTTTCAAATACAGGATATTGGTCATCAGTTGAGAACCAATGAGAATCAAAATGCCAGAGGTAAGATTTTCGGAAGCTCCCTATTGGTTCACCGTTTGGGTCTATAAGTAAGGCAGAATTGTAAAGAGTCTTTTTGTTTAGATCATTTTCTGCAATTCCTAATACTATATAACATTTATATTTTTTCGCTCTTTCCTTGATTTCAGCAATAAGGTCTAAAGTGGACTGATAAAATTCTTCAGGATGTTTAACCAGGAGAGGGGAGAGGTAATAAGCGGGATAAGCACATTCTGGTAAAACCATTAAGTGAGGTTGCAGTTTAGCTGCTTTATCCACCATCTTTAAGATATTTTCTTTATTTTTATCTCTGTCTTTATACTCTCTTGCTCTTATCTGAAGACAGGCTACTTTTAATTTATTAACCATTAGAATACCTCCTTTATCTTTTATATATTTATAAATTCTACAAAAGATTTAAAATTCCTGCTATAATAGAAAATAATTTTCTTATTTTTAAAAAGGTAAAAAAAGGTGCCTGGCACTAAATTTGTCATAAAGGTAAAAAAAGGTGCCTGGCACTAAATTTTACCTTGAAGGAGAAAGAGGGCATGCTAAAAGGAAAATTGGTAAATTTGAGAGCTATTGAAAGGAAAGATTTAGAGGAGATAATGAAATGGGTAAATGACCAGGAAGTTACCAAATATTTAGCTGCCTTTCTCTACCCGGTTTCTCGAGAAGAAGAGGAAAAGTTTTTAGAAAGAGCGATGAGTCGTAATGATACAGAGAAAAACCTGGTTATGGAGACTAAAGAAGGAGTTTATCTAGGTCAGATTAGTTTACATAAAATTGATTGGAAGAATAGTAATGCAGAATTGGGAATTGTAATTGGCAATAAAGAATACTGGGGCAAAGGTTATGGCACCGAGGCGATAAAAATTCTCCTTCAGCATGCTTTTAACCAGATGAATTTGTATAAAATATATCTTCAAGTCTTTGAGTTTAATCAAAGAGGAATACGTTGTTATGAGAAATGTGGCTTTACAAAAGAGGGGAAATTAAGAAAAAATCATTTCTACAAGGCGAAATATTATGATGTAATCTTAATGGGGATACTCAAAGATGAATTTGAAAAGACAAATAAATAAACCAAAAGAAAGAATTTTTAAAATAGCCAGAAAGATGATAAAATTATAGGAAATATAATTAAGGTAAATTTTAATGGAACTTTTTGAAAATTTCCAAAAAGATAAACTAAATAATGCTCCTCTTGCTGATCGGATCAGGCCAACAAAACTGGAGGATTTTATAGGACAAGAAAAAATTATTGCTCCAGGAAAACCATTACGAAAAGCCATCGAAGAAGATGAGCTCCAGTCGATTATCCTCTGGGGTCCACCTGGCTCAGGTAAAACTACTCTGGCAAAGATTATTGCTAAAATGACCAAATCTTATTTTGTCTCCTTCAGTGCAGTGGTTTCCGGGGTCCCTGTTTTAAGGAAAATTATTAAAGAAGCCCAGGATAGGAGGAGATATTATAATAAAAAGACTATCCTGTTTGTAGATGAAATTCACCGATTTAATAAAGCCCAGCAAGATGCCTTTTTACCTTACGTAGAAGATGGAACCATAACCCTAATCGGTGCTACTACCGAAAATCCCTCTTTTGAGCTTATTCCGCCTCTCTTATCCCGTTCCACGGTCTATGTATTAGCACCCTTATCTTTCGAAGGCTTACAAAAAATTTTAAAAAGAGCCTTACAGAACCAAGAAAAGGGTTTGGGAAAATATAAGCTTAAATTAGAACCTCAAGTATTAAACTTTATTATTGAACTGGCCTATGGAGATGCACGCATAGCTTTAAATATCTTAGAATTTTCGGTGATAACTACCCAACCTGATCACCAGGGCCTTAGAACTATAACTTTAAAGATTGTTGAAGAAGCAATTCAGAAAAGATGCCTGCGCTATGATAAGACCGGTGAGGAACATTATAATATTATTTCTGCCCTACATAAAAGTATGCGCGATTCTGATCCCGATGCCGCCCTTTATTGGGTAGGCCGTATGTTAGAGGCTGGGGAAGACCCTCTCTACGTTGCCCGGCGCCTGATCAGATTTGCCTCTGAAGATGTAGGTAACGCTGACCCTCAGGCTTTACCGATAGCAGTCGCGGCTATGCAAGCAGTACATTTTTTAGGAATGCCGGAAGGCAATTTAGCCCTGACTCAAGCAGCTACTTATTTAGCCTGTGCTCCTAAAAGTAACGCTCTCTATAAAGGTTATCAGCTTGTCGAAGAGGATATAAAAAGATGGGGACCACTTCCGGTTCCCCTGATTATCCGTAATGCACCTACTCCTCTAATGAAAGATTTAGAATACGGTAAAGGTTATAAATATGCCCATGATTTTAAAGATGGGTACATTATTCAGGAACATCTACCTGAAGAATTAAAAGGTCAGAAATATTATTTCCCTACGGAAAGAGGATTTGAAAAAGAGATTAAACAAAGATTAGAAATATTAAAAGCTAAGTATAAATGTCATTAGTGAATAGTGAATAGTGAAGAAGGAAGAAACAGTTGCAAATTACAAGATTACAAAGAAGGAGTAGGGGCGTATTGCATACGCCCAGATAAGCTCATGAAAGAAAATATGAAAAAGGAAAAAGAAGAAGCAATTTTAAAAGAATTAGAGAAGGCAAAAAAAGAAGCGATCACAACTTCTGGCAAGAAGTATTATAATATTTCCGTAGATCAGATAAAAAATATCTCTCATAAATATGAATACCTTTCGAAGGGGATAGAAATATTAGCCCTGAAAAATAATATTATTCCCGAACGTTATCACCGTAATCTGGGAGTGCTTAGCCCTTTAGAGCAGATTAAATTACTCCAATCAAAAGTAGCCATAATCGGAGCGGGAGGATTGGGTGGGACGGTATTAGAACTCTTAGCCCGAATGGGAATAGGAGAATTAATAATTGCAGATAAGGATATTATAGGGGACAGCAATCTGAATCGACAGCTACTTTCCACTGAACTTAATTTAGGCACAGAGAAGATTAAAGCAGCCACAAAGAGGGTGGAAGAGATAAATTCTTCGGTCAAAATTAACGGCTATTCTGTCTTTATTAATGCAAGTAATGTAAAAAACATTATTCAGGGGGTAGAGGTAGTAGTAGATGCTCTGGATAATCTCCCTTCACGTTTCATACTCCAGCATGCCTGCCAGAGCTTAAAGATTCCCCTGGTTCATGGTGCAGTAGCCGGATTTAACGGTCAGCTTACTACTATATTTCCTACCGATAAAGGATTAGAATTAATCTATGGCCCTAAAGAAAAATTACCTGAACGTGGTATTGAGGTAGAATTAGGTGCCCCGGCGGTAATCCCGGCCTTAATTGCTGCTTGGGAAGCCCAGGAAGTGATTAAAATATTATTAAAAAAAGGGAAACTTTTTCGAAACAAACTTTTATATTTAAATATTGAAGAAGGTAGCATGGATATTTTAAATTTAAATACCAAATAATTTTTATTTAAAATTATAGAAAGGAAAAAGATGAGAGCTAAAAAACTAAAAGTGGGGATAATCTTTGGCGGAAGGTCAGGGGAACACGAGGTTTCATTTTGCTCTGCCTCCTCAATTATAAAAGCCATAAATAGAGATAAATATATTGTAATACCAATTGGCATAACTAAAGAGGGTAGATGGATCTCTCCTTATGAATCTGCTTTAGCTCTTGAATCGGGTAAAATCGAAGGAAAAAGCACTGTGATTTTAGTAAATAATCCTTCTGGCAAAAGTTTAATCAGCATAGATAATCATCAGGAATTTAAAAAAGAAACCTGGGAAGGAAAATTGGATGTAATCTTCCCGGTATTACATGGACCTTATGGAGAAGACGGAACCATCCAAGGCCTTTTAGAATTGGCTGATATTCCTTATGTAGGAGCAGGAGTGGCCTCCTCGGCAGTTTCTATGGACAAAGAATTAATGAAAACCATTTTTAGACAAAAAAGTTTGCCAGTATTAAAATGGTTAACTATAAAAAGAAAAGATTGGCAGAAAGATAAAGAAGAGATATTATCCTTAATTCAAAACAATTTTGAATTTCCTCTTTTTGTAAAACCCACCAATTTAGGTTCAAGCGTAGGAATAACCAAAGTTCACCGCAAAGAAGAATTGGAAAAAGCCCTAGATTTAGCTTCTTCTTATGATAGAAAGATTTTGATTGAAGAGGGATTAGAAGGAGCAAGAGAGATAGAATGTAGCGTTTTAGGAAATGATGAACCCCAAACTTCGGTAGTGGGTGAAGTCAAACCAGCCGGGGAGTTTTATGATTATGATTCAAAATATATTGATCAGGCCACCCAATTAATTATTCCGGCAGATTTACCCGAAGAAGTATCTGAAAAAGTTCGAAAGATTGCTCTTTGCGCTTTTCAGGCCATTGATGCCGCAGGAATGGCTCGGGTAGACTTTTTTGTAACTAAAAAGGAAAATAAAATATATCTTAATGAAATTAACACGATTCCCGGCTTTACTTCAGTTAGTATGTATCCTCGCCTATGGGAAGCAAGTGGTGTCTCTTATTCGAAGTTGATTGATCGATTAATTCAGTTAGCTTTAGAAAGATATCAAGATAAAAAACAGAATAAAACTTCCTATGAATCAAAACTTTTAGATAAATAATAAAAGGATTTTTTATAAAAAACAATCCGCAACCCACAATTTGACATTAAAAACCAACAATCAAAGAGGTGGTTTGTAAAGAAACAAGCTTCTGATTTCGACCAATAGGGGTCACTTAGTTCACCAGGCTTTACCCAAATTGCCCATAGTGACTTCGTTAACTCCCAAGGTTGATACGAAGGACATATCCTATGTATTTTATTAATTATGGTTTGTATTTGTCTTACCTATCCGTTGCTCAGTTGCTTGTAGAATTGTTTTTAACATTTCTATGTAAGGTATATTAGCAATCTCTGCCATCTTGGCCAGATGACCATCCCAGCACCAACCTGGGTTGGGATTTACTTCCAGGAGTTTTGGGTTACCATTAGCATCGAGTCTCCAGTCAAATCGACAGTAATCTCTACATTCTAATCTCTCCGATAACTTTAAACAGCATTCTATAATAAATTTTTCTACATTTTCGGGAAGGTTAGCGGGAATAGATTTTATATTCCAGTAGGGTGTATCCGGAAGCCACTTAGACTCATATCCGCAAATTTTGGGTAAATTTTCTGGCAGTGAGGAATAATCAGTCATAATCAGAGGCAATACGGTATAAGATTCAGGGGGATTCCCTATTATCCCCACGCTAAGGTCTTTTCCGGTAAGAAATTCTTCCACCAGAATAGGTTTCTCATAGCCAAATTTTTCCCTGATCTCTGAAATAGCGTTTACTAATTCTTCAAAACTATTTGCCACACTCCTTTGTGTAATTCCAAAGCTGGAGTCACCGAAATTAGGTTTTACCATTACCGGGAAATTAAAGGGTAATCCAAAAGTAATATCTTCGGGCTTAACAAAGAAAGCTTCGGGTACTGGGATTCCCATTTCTCTGGCAATTCCACGTACTAATGATTTATCATAACAGTAGGCCAGACATTGGGGTCCTGAGCCAGTGTAAGAAATGCTGAGCATTTCCAATAAGGAGGGTATATGAAGCTCTTTTTGTGCATCATTATTATAACCTTCATCACAGAGGTTAAAAGCAAAATCAATTTTTCCTTTCAATTTGGTTAATTCCTGAATCAAAGTATCGTGGCTATTCAGGTAGACAAATTGAAAATCTTTTAGTTCTCTTAATCCTGCTTTTAACTGATCTATAGTGTAAAAATCATCGTCATCAAAGACGGTAGAAGGTTTTAAAAGGTCTGGTTTATTAGGATCTCCTAAAATTACTGCCACATTCTTGGTTTCTTTTTTTAATTTAATTTTAACCGGAGTCCATAGTTTTTTTTCTACTGCGGTAACAATTAGGCATTTTTCCATCATACCTAAATCTTGATTTCGCTTGGAATCAGGAGAAATTTGCCCTTGAAAAGTTATATTACTGAAACCTGCTGTTTCCAAGATTCGGGTTAAATTTTCTTTAGAGTAGAGCCTTTCAGCGTAGAATTGATCTGCTATAACACCTTTTTCGGTGTGAGTAATAACTTCTCTTGATATTAAACGTTGTTTATCAAGAGAAAGTGAGCGTTCTCTGCAAACAAAATGTTTTTTATCCATCCACTCCCAAGACCTGGCCTGAAAATTATTCCTTAAGTAATCTCCATCAGTGACCTCAATAAGAATCTTTCCCCAAGGTTTTAAAACTCTAAAAACTTCCTTTAGTACTCTTAAATCATCCTGGGTAGTCTCGAAATAGCCAAAACTATTTCCTAATATCATTACCAAATCAAAGGAATCGGTCGAGGAGGGGATTTTACGAGCATCACCTTCTCTAAATCTAATATTTAAATCTTCTTTTCTTGCAGTTGTTTTGGCTTTTTGGATGAGATAATGGGAGCGGTCTAATCCTTCAATATTTTTAAAATTTCTTCTAGCTAGTTCGAGGGAATGTCTACCCTGTCCACAACATAAGTCAAGAATTTTGTCATCTGGTGAGAGGTTAAGAATTTCTAAAAATAAGTCAATTTCGTGAGAAGTTATATTCAGGTCATTTATTATGTCGGCATCAGTCCTCAAGTAAAGGTAATTAAAGATGCGACTCCACCAGTCCGGGCGAACATATTCTTCCAGATCAGGCACCGGACCTAAAACTTTTGTGCGGTCTTTACCATTTTTCTTTCGCTGCGGAGGTTTATCCAAAGTTGTTTTTTGTTGATTCATATTTATTTATCTCTCCTCTATAATTAAAAATTACATATAATATATATATGCATCTGCTATAATTATTAATAAAAATCTCTTTATTTTTTTGCCCTTAATATATTTATATTCTGTCTACAAATATATCAAAATATTGGAAAAAGTCAATAGCTAAAAACTTAATATTTAATAAAAATTAATAATTATTTTTCAGAATTTTAAAATTTTTGACAGAGTAAAATTATCGTGTTATAATTTTTGAAAAAGTAATACTAAAAGGAGAGACTAATGTCTGAGGTAGTCCGTTTTGGGGTATCACTGGAAAAAGAACTTTTAGATAAATTTGATCGACTTATTAAAGAGAAAAAATACTCCAATCGTTCGGAAGCGATTAGAGATTTAATTAGAGAGAATCTGGTAAAGAGAGAGTGGGTAGATGGTAAAGAAGTAGCCGGAGCAATTACTTTAGTCTTTGACCATCATAAAAGAGACCTGGTAAATATTCTAACTGATATCCAGCATGATTTTTATCGGATAATTATATCCAGCCAACACATTCACTTAGATCATAGTAATTGTTTAGAGATAATAGTAGTAAGAGGAAAGCCGACCGAAGTGCGGGGACTGGCTAATAAGTTAAAATCAAATAGAGGAGTAAAATACGGAGCATTGTCTATAGCTACCACCGGGAAGGAATTAGTATAAAAATAGCTAGTTTGCGTTTTCGATTACCAGGAGTCAATTATTTAATTAAGGTTGATAACCTTATATTTTTTTGTCTGATGCGTAGCACGAAAATGAAAATAGTATATATAGCGTATAGCGGGTAGCGTTTAGCGTATAGAAGTAGGGGCTTGATTTATCAAGCCCGTAAAACTCGGGTCGAATAAATTCGACCCCTACATTAAAAACAATTGAATAATTGAACAATTAATAAAAATACAGGAGGAAAGTATGAAAGATTTTAGAGCTAAAGTTATTACGGTTTTATTTTTTGTGACAATGTTTTTATTGGGTTTAATAATTTCGGTAAGTGCCCATTTCGGAATGATAATCCCTTCAGATGATATGATTACCCAAGAAGATAGTAAAAATATTGCTTTAACAGTACAATTTATTCACCCCATGGAAGGGGATTATATGAATATGGCTAAACCAGTGCAATTTGGGGTACTCATCCAAGGGAAGAAAATTGATTTGCTAAATACACTCCAGGAGAAAAAGATTAATGATGGTACTACTTGGGAGGCTAATTACCAGATAAAACGTCCGGGTGACCACATCTTTTATGTAGAGCCTCAACCCTATTGGGAACCAGCGGAAGACTGTTTTATTATTCACTATACTAAAGTGATTGTAAATGCTCTGGGCCTAGAAGTAGGTTGGGATGAAGAAGTAGGTTTAAAAACAGAGATAATTCCCTTAACTAGACCCTATGGTCTCTGGACAGATAATGTCTTTCAAGGGATAGTAAAAGTAGAGGGAGAAGCGGTTCCTTATACTAAAGTAGAGGTGGAATATTACAATCAGGATGGCCAGATTAAATGCCCTGCTGACCCTATGATTACTCAGGTAATAAAAGCCGATCAGAATGGTGTATTTACTTATGCTATGCCCAAAGCAGGATGGTGGGGGTTTGCTGCCCTCAATGAGGATAGAGAGAAGATAAAACATGAGGAAGAAGAAAAATCGGTAGAAATCGGAGCAGTTCTCTGGGTCAAAACTTATAATATAGAATGAATTATTCGGAGGAAAAATTTATGCATATTTCAGAAGGTATATTATCTGCGCCAGTATTAGTTGCGGGGGCAAGCTTGACTGCTACAGCAGTAGGCTATGGTTTAAAAAAGATGGCTTATAAGCAAATGCCTAAAGTAGCTATTCTTTCCTCTGTTTTTTTTGTGGCTTCCTTAATCCATGTCCCTATTGGTCCATCAAGTGTACATTTAATTCTAAATGGAATTATAGGGCTATTGTTAGGTTGGGCAGCTTTCCCAGCGATATTGGTGGCCCTTGCTTTTCAAGCTATACTTTTTCAGTTTGGGGGGCCTACTACTCTGGGGGTAAATACTTTTACTATGGCCTTCCCAGCTATCATCTGTTTTTATCTCTTTAATCGAGGCATTAAGGGTAAAAATAATTTTTTTGCTCTAACTTTGGCTTTTATTTGTGGATTTTTATCGGTATTATTAAGTGGAATAATGGTGGCAACTGCACTACTCTTTACCGGAGAGCAGTTTATGCAGGTAGCCAAATTAATACTAATTGCCCATCTACCGGTGATGATTTTAGAAGGGATATTGACAGTTTTTTGTGTAGGATTTTTAAGAAAAGTTAGACCAGAGATATTAGATTTAGATGCTTAATAACCAGAGTAAGTTTTAATTACCTAGATATTATTTAGATTATACCGAGCAATAAAATATAAGAAAGATTATATTAAGGAGACGAGATGAAAGGAAGATTATATTTAATTTTAATATTTTTATTTTTAATCATTATAGTAATAAATATCCCGATCTTTGCTCACAAAGTAAACATCTTTACTTATGTAGAAGGAAATAAAGTCTATACCGAAAGTTATTTTAATGATGGTAAAAAATGTGTAAGTTCAAAGATGGAAGTATTTGATAACCAGGGAAATAAATGGTTAGAAGGTTTGACTGATCAGGAAGGGAATTTTTCTTTTGAAATTCCTCAAGAAGAAGGAGATTTAAAGATAGTACTTACTGCCAGTATGGGACATCGGGCAGAATGCATCATTCGAGCTGATGAATTAAGAAATACCACCGGATTAGTCCAGGAAAATTTAAAAGAACCTACTTCAAAAGAATCTACTGAAAGCATCTTGGTATATAAGATGGGTGAAGAAAATAAAGTTGTTTCCCCTGAAATATCTTCACAAAATTTAAAAGAGGTTCAGTTACTAATAGAAAATATTCTGGATGAAAAATTAACTCCGGTTATGAGAGAGATTAAGAAATCTCAAGAGGATAAAATTTCTCCTACTGAGATAATCGGCGGTATAGGTTATATATTTGGTATTTTTGGAATTATTGCTTACTTTTTAAATCGTAAAAAATGATTTAGAATATTTTTTCAGGTGGCTAATTTGATTAAAGAAAAATTTTCTGAAGGAGATTCCTTTCTCCATAAACTCGACCCGAGAGTAAAAATTATTGTCGCTTTATTATTTTCAGCAATTGTGGCGGTTACTGATCGATATACTCCCTTATGGGGGGATTTATTATTGGCGGCAGGATTAATAATTATAGCTAAACTAAAGATTAGAGAAGTAATTTTACGTCTTTTAGTAGTGAATAGTTTTATCTTGTTATTATGGATAATGCTCCCCTTTACTTTTTCAGGTGAAAAAATTTATATCTTGGACTCATTAGGTGTTTCCCGAGAAGGGATAAAATATGCTTTTTTGCTTACCATAAAATCTAACTCTATTATTTTAGTAGGTATTGCCCTTCTTTCTACCTCTTCGATATATAATTTGGTTCATGCCTTGCTTCACTTGTATCTGCCTGATAAACTGGTCCAGTTATCTTTTTTTAGTTATCGTTATATCCATACCATTCATTCTGAGTATATTAGATTAAACAATGCCTTAAAGGTGAGAGGTTTTAAAGCCCAGACTAATTTCCATACTTATAAGACTTATGCTTATTTAATCGGGATGATGTTAGTTCGGAGTTATGATCGTTCAAAGAGAGTATATAATGCTATGCTCTGCCGGGGATTTAAGGGAAAATTTTGGACTTTAAATCATTTTAGTTTCAATAAGTCTGATTTTATTGGTGGAATTGTGATGATAAGCTGTATTATAGGATTAATGTTATTCTAATGAAAGAAAAAGAACCGATAATAAAACTCGTTGACCTTTCTTTTGCCTATCCCTACCGGGATTATGTTTTTAATAAACTAAATTTTAATTTTTATCAAGGAGATAGAATTGGTTTGCTTGGACCTAATGGTAGTGGGAAGACCACTCTCTTCCAACTTATTATGGGACTTTTAAAACCAAACGGAGGGAAAATAGAAATATTTGGGAAAAAAAGAAGAACAGAAAACGATTTTATAGAAGTTAGAGAAAAAATTGGTCTTCTTTTCCAGGACCCAGATGACCAATTATTTAGTCCTACGGTTGCTGAGGATATAGCCTTTGGTCCTCTTAATTTAAGAAAGAGTAATCAAGAAACTAAAAAGATTCTGAAAGATACTTTAGAATTATTGGGTTTATCTAATTTTGAAGACAGAATTACTTATAATCTTTCTTATGGGGAAAAAAGATTAGTTTCTATGGCTACTGTATGGGCTATGCAACCTAAAATTTTACTTCTTGATGAACCAGTGACTTGGCTGGATGAAAAAACTATTGCCAAGATGATTCAAATTTTAAATAATAATCCCTACCTGTCCTATATAATTATCTCCCATGATAAAAAATTTTTAAAAGAGACGACTAATTGTATTTACCTGATGGATAATGGAAAGATAAATAAGATCTAGTTTTTTCGGTTTCCTTTTTCGGTTTTCTAACCTTTTATCATCTTTCATCTACAAAAATTCTTATTTTTATTTTCGGAATATATTTGTTATAATGAAATACACTATTTCTTTATGAAATGTGATTCACGTGATACGAGATACAAAATGGAGGGAAGAAAAAATGAAAATTGGAATTGTAGGCCTGCCTTTAGTAGGCAAGACTACTCTATTTAATCTCCTTACCGGGCAACATAAAGAGGTTTCTATTTATTCTTCAAAAGGTACTAAAAATATAGGGATAGCTAATGTTTATGACCAGAGAATAGATTATTTAAGTTCCCTTTATCATCCCAAGAAGACTACTTATGCTACCATCGAGTTTATAGATATTGGGGGAATTTCTCCGGAATTGCCTTCCAAAGAGAAGGCAGAAATATTTAGTCTTATTCAGGATGCCGATTCCCTCTTATTAGTGATTAGATTGTTTGAGGATCTAGCAGTGGCCAGTGAAAAAGACCCTATGATTCAAATAGAAAATTTAAGATATGAGCTCTTACTTAGAGATTTGGAGGTAGTAGAAAATCGATTAGAGCGTCTAAAAAAATCTAAACAGAAATTAAATCACGAAGAATTAATAGAAATGGAGATTTTAGAGAAATGTAATCAAGGCCTGAGCGATGATCAATTTCTTTCTAATCTTGAATTTACCGAGGATGAAATGAAAAAAATAAGTGGCTTTAGTTTTTATACTTTAAAACCAATAATTGTTGCCCTGAATCTTAGCGAAGAACAATTTAAAACCAAGTTATATCTTCAAAAAGAAAAATTAGATCAATTCCTTAAAGATAATAATATGGCGAGTATTAATATTTGTGGAAAAATAGAGATGGAAATAAATCAATTGGAACCAGAAGAGAGAAAATTATTTTTAGAGGATTTGGGATTAAAAGAAACGGGGATTGAAAGATTGTCACGAGTATGTTATGAACATTTGGGGTTAATATCATTTTTCACTGTAGGTGAAGATGAAGTTAAGGCTTGGACTATTAAAAAAGGTACCATAGCCAAGAAGGCTGCTGGAAAAGTGCATTCAGACATAGAAAGAGGTTTTATCCGAGCAGAAATAGTAAAATACCAGGATTTAGTTAATCTGGGTTCTATGTCTAAGATAAAAGAAAATGGATTATTAAAAATAGAAGGGAAAGATGCCCTAATCGAAGATGGTAATATCATTAATTTTCGATTTAATGTTTAAAGCAAGTTTTTTTTGTTTAGTTGACAAAAATATTTTTTTATATTATTATTATTACTAATATGGTAGTTTTAATAGTAATTAAATGAGGTGGTTTTATGAGGCTTTCTACTCGAGCAAGATATGGAACCAGATTTATGTTGGAGTTAGCTTTAAATTTTGATCAGGGGAATATCTTTTTAAAGGATATTGCCAAAAAGGAAGAGATTTCCGAAAAATATTTAAGTCAATTGGTTATCCCTCTTAAAGCAAGTGGGTTGATAAGTTCTTCTCGAGGAGCTCATGGGGGGTATAGGTTAGCTAAGTCTCTTTCACAAATAACTCTTAAAGATATCATACAAGTTCTGGAAGGGAATTTGAGCCTGGTAGAATGTGTAAAAAATCCTTCTGTTTGTTCTCGAGTTTCCAAATGTGTAACCAGAGATATATGGGAAAAGTTAGATGAAACAATTTCTGGGGTGCTCAGCTCTGTTACTTTAGAGGATTTAGTAAATTTGCAAAACAAAGCAAATTAATGGTGACTGTTGTACTACATTATTACTCTGATAAAGGAGATAAAATTTATGAATATATTATCAGTAATTGGCCATACACCACTGGTTAAATTTAATAATTTAATTGAAAATTCCAAAGTAAAAATATTTGGAAAACTGGAAGGTTGTAATCCTGGCGGTTCAATTAAAGACCGTCCGGCTTATTATATGATAAAAAAAGCGGAAGAGTCAGGAGAACTTAGCAGAGAAAAGATAATATTAGAGCCTACTTCAGGAAATACCGGAATTGCTCTGGCTATGATAGGAGCAGCAAAAGGGTATAAGGTAAAACTTTGTATGCCCGAATGTGTTAGTGTAGAGAGACGTAGAATTATCGAAGCATTTGGAGCAGAAATAATACTTACTCCCGCCAATGAATCTACCGACGGATCGATCCGAAAGGCTCATCAACTTATTTCTGAAGAACCCGATAAGTATTACATGCCTAATCAATTCGAAAATGAGAATAATGTTCTGGCTCATTATGAGACTACTGGTCCGGAAATATTTTCTCAAACTAAGGGAGAAATAGATATATTTGTTGCTGGTATGGGAACTGGTGGAACTTTAATGGGAGTAGCTAAATATTTAAAAGAAAAGAAACCACAAGTTAAGATTGTTGGTGTTGAACCAATAGTAGGGCATAAAATACAAGGACTTAAAAATATGCAAGAATCAATTGTCCCCAAAATATTCCAGGCAGAGAAATTGGATGAGAAAATTACCGTCAAGGATGATCCGGCTTATGAGATGGCAAGGAAACTTGCTACTAAAGAAGGCATCTTTGTGGGTATGTCTAGCGGTGCGGCAGTTGCCGGAGCTTTTGAGGTAGCCAGGCAGATGCATTCTGGAATAATCGTAGTAATTTTGCCTGATCGGGGAGACCGCTATTTAAGCACTTCCTTATTTAGATCGATATGTGGA
>Ga0210022_1000223_pt1 | contig 42468 bp, 46 predicted proteins | sample CryGeymeta201520_FD_183984 | JGI IMG/M metagenome (GOLD analysis project Ga0210022, IMG submission 183984) | Groundwater microbial communities from Crystal Geyser aquifers in Utah, USA - Crystal Geyser metaG 2015-20 (SPAdes) (version 2) | ecosystem: Environmental > Aquatic > Deep subsurface >... | reverse complement strand
CAGGCGCCCCGTGCGAATCCATCATGGCCGAGAGAGTGTGGTATATTTACTCGTGCGGTAAAGGAGAACGCCATGACTGCTCCCATCAACGTGCAAATGACCCCTCAGGGACTGCTGATTCCCCGTCAGGCGATCCGGCGGTGGCTGAAACAGGGCGTGGATGTCCTCTGGGAAAAAGGCCGGATTGTCATCCAGCCCAAATCCGCCTCCGTGACTGAGTACGACCGTATACTGCACCTGCTGGAAATGGGCGGGTTATTGATACCGGCGGAATCTCTTCCGCGCGGGCATAAGCCTGTACGGCGAAAAGAACAGGCCGGATTAGCGATGAAACTGAGCGAGGGTCGTCCGCTGTATCAGGTGGTTATCGAGGAACGGGAAGAGCGTGCATGAGCACGTATTACCTGGACACCAGCGCGGCCGTCAAATTGTACGTCAACGAGAGCGGCAGTGATTGGCTACGCTGGTTGTTATCCGCGCCGTCCCAAATTGTCTTGAGTTCGTACCTGTTGCGTGTTGAGATCTGGAGCGCTTTCACGCGACGGTTGTCGGAAGGGGTGCTGACATCCGCGGAATATTCCCGCCTGTGTGATTGGTTCACTGAACAGTGCGCCACTTTCTACCGATTCGCTCCAGTGAGCGAAACCATCATTCGGGATGCGTGTACGCTGGTTGAGCGTCATCGCCTGCGCGGCTACGATGCGGTTCATCTTGCCACCGCGCTGGCTGCAAAAGCCCGGCAGACTGAAGTCTGCACTCCAGTTATTCGGATAGGCTCTTAGGCTCTTAGCAAGCCGGAAAACTTTTTACAGAGTCTGTGTATGCAAAAAAAGTCCTCCCTCCGCCGCCTGCCCCGCAACATCTGGGTGCTGACGGCCACATCCTTCCTCACCGACATCTCCTCCGAGATGATCGTCTACCTGATCCCGCTCTTCCTGGCGAACGTGCTCAAAACGGGGACGGCGGTCATTGGCCTGATCGAAGGCATTGCCGAGACCACCGCCAGCCTGATGAAAATCTACTCCGGCGCCCTCTCGGATAGACTTGGCAAGCGCAAATGGCTGACCGTGGCCGGCTACGGCCTCTCGACCATTGCCAAGCCTTTTCTCTATTTTGCCGATACCTGGGGCTGGGTGCTGGGCGTCCGCTTCAGCGACCGGCTGGGGAAGGGCATCCGCACCGCGCCGCGCGACGCCCTGGTTGCAGACAGCATCAATGACAAGCAGCGTGGACTGGCCTTCGGCCTGCATCGTGCCGGAGACACTGCCGGAGCGTTCCTCGGACTGGGGATTGCCGCTGTTATCGTCTGGTTGACCCAGGCTGGAGCCGCGGACCTCACCCGCCGCACCTTCCAGATCGCGGTGCTGGTCAGCATCCTCCCAGCGGCGCTGGCGGTTCTCGTGCTGGCCTTGGGCGCGCGCGACGTGGGCGGGGAGGGCAAGTCAAAGGTCCCGGCCCTCAGCTTGAAAAGCATGGATGTCCGCTTCAAGGCCTTCCTGTTGGTTGTCATCCTGTTCACCCTGGGCAACTCGTCGGACGCCTTCATCATCCTGCGCGGCCAGGAGCGCGGCCTGGACGTATTGCAGGTGATGCTCATGCTGATGACCTTCAACCTGATCTACGCCTCGCTCTCCGGCCCGCTGGGCGCGCTCTCGGATAAGATTGGCCGCCGCAAGCTCATCATTGGCGGCTGGATCGCCTACGGGCTGGTCTATCTCGGCTTTGCCCTGTCACACACCGGCTGGCAGATTTGGATGCTCTTCGGGCTGTATGGCATCTACTACGCGGCCAGCGAGGGCGTTGGCAAGGCGCTGATCGCCGACCTGGTTGCGACGGAGCGGCGCGGCGCGGCCTACGGTCTCTACAACGCCGCTGTCGGGCTGACCGCCTTCCCGGCCTCGCTGATCGCGGGGATATTATGGCAGGGCGCCTTCGGCTGGACAGGCTTCGGCGCCTCCGCTCCGTTCTTCTTTGGCGCGGTCATGGCCTTGATGGCAGGATTGCTGTTCTGGAGGCTAGTGCGATAGCATGAAACTTACCCTTTCCGCGCGTCCACCGTTTTCATTCCCGTCTGTCGTGAAGTCTCACGGATGGGTGCAGCTCGTCCCCTTTGGCTTCGATCCAGACGCCACCTTGCTGACCTATGTTGACCGGCTGGATTCAGGCCGCGTCGTCGAATTGCGTCTACGCCCTGTCTCCGACGGCGTCAGTGTTGAGGTGGATGGCGCGCTGCCAACCTGCTCATGCTGCTCGGACGCTACGACTTCCTGACTATAGATACCTGGGCGCTCAAAGTTGTTTCGCACGAATGGTATGGCGGCCAGCCGATTGGCCCGGCCGAGGTCCAAGCCCGGTTCGAGAAGTGGGGCAAGTGGAAGGGACTGGCTTATTGGTTCTGGGATTGGTCGTATAAAGGATGAAGGATGAAAGATGAAGGATGAATTGTGGATGAACACGGGGCGACTTTGATCACCACCCTGGATTTTGGATCAGATGGAAGTCGCTGCTGGCGGCTATCTGTCACGTTGAAGTGATTCGATATTGAGTTCGCTGCTGAAGGCCATCAGCGCCCACGAATCAAAAACGAAGGTTTTTGTCATTTTCTACTTCCCGGCGATGTTCTTCTTCCAATTCATCCAGTATTCTTGATCCGGCGAACACACCATGCAATTGTTCGATGACATCCTCCTGCACTGGATCGAGGATGATGCGACCCTCCTGTACGCGCGCCCGCAGTTGATCGCCGCCCTTGAGATGCAGTTGCTGGCAGATCAGGTGGGGAATGACGAGTCGGCCCCTGGATGAAAGACGGATTAACATGGCTCTCTCTTTTCTTATGTTTGCAGAAGGATTGTAAGACGAGCGGGATAGTTCGTCAAGCGCGACTCGCTCAGGTGAAGCCCCCGGCTGGCAGGTATAAGAAAAGCCCCTGAAGGCTCGCGACCCTCAGGGGCTTACCATTGAACTATTCAACTACCCAACTAAACAACAATATTGACCAATTTCTTTTGCGCCACAATCACCTTCTTCGGCGGTTTCCCTTCCGCTGCTCCCGCAGCACTTCGCAGATATTTTTGCACGCCTTCACTCGCCAGCGCAGCGGACTTGATATCTTCTTCGCTTGCGTCCGCCGGGACGGTGATACGGTCACGCAGCTTGCCGTTGACCTGCACCGGGATGGTGATCTCGTCTTCCTTGGCGGCGGCCTCGTCCACTTTGGGCCAGGGCTGGGTGTGCACCGAGTAAGGCCGGCCCAGGGCTTCCGTCCACAACTCTTCGGCAATGTGCGGACAGAGCGGGGCCAACATGCGCAGGTAGATATCCTGGGCTTCGGCCCATTCCGGCGTGCCGGCTGCGTTGGCCTCACGCGCCTTGACCATTTCATTCAGCAGTTCCATCAATGCGGCGATGATCGTGTTGAATTCGAAACGCTCGAAGTCACGCGTTACCTGGCGCAGCGTCTGGTGGACTTTGCGGCGTAGATTCCGCCTGGTTTCGTCGGAACAGGCTGAAGGTCCAGAACGCTCCGTAAACAGCGCCCAGACGCGGTTCAGCCAGCGCACCACACCCTGGATGTTTTCGGTGTTCCACGGCCCGCCTTCCGACCAGCGGTAACCGAACATCAGGTAGCCACGCACGGTGTCCGCGCCGTAGCGGCGCACCTGCTCGTCCGGGTCAATCACATTGCCGCGGCTCTTGCTCATGCGCTGGTCGTCTGGCCCCAGGATCTGACCCTGGTTGCATAGCTGAATCATCGGTTCGGAGCCTTTGGTGATCCCTATATCGCGCATCGCCTTGTGGAAGAAGCGCGTGTAGATCAGGTGCATGGTGGCGTGCTCCGCGCCGCCCGTGTAGGTATCCACCGGCATCCAGTAATCGTACTCTTTCGGGTCGAACGGCCCTTTGTCGTAGTGCGGACTCAGGTAACGCAGGTGATACCACGAAGAGCACATGAAGGTGTCCATCGTGTCGGTATCACGCTCGGCGTCGCGGCCGCAGACGGGGCACTTGGTCTTGGCCCAGGTGGGATGCAGCTTGAGCGGCGACTGGCCAGTCGGCAGCCATTCCACGTCGTCGGGCAGCAGGACCGGCAGTTGGTCGTCGGGGACGGGCACCTGTCCGTGCTCCGGGCAGTAGACGATCGGGATCGGCGCGCCCCAGTAACGCTGGCGCGAGATCGTCCAATCCCGCAGGCGATACGTGACCGCGCCCTGGCCTTTGCCGCGCGCTTCCAGCCACTGGATGGCGACCTTGACGCTCTGGCCCTCGCCCTTCCCAGCCGGGACCCCGTTCCATGGCCCGGAGTTGATCACCCTCCCTTCGCCGGGCCAGGCTTCTTTCAGCGGCTGGCCATCCCAATTGGGCGGGGCGATGACGACCGGGATCGGCAAGTTGTACTTGGTGGCGAAGGCGAAATCGCGCTCGTCGTGGGCCGGGACGGCCATGATAGCGCCCGTGCCGTAGGTCATCAACACGTAGTCGGCGATCCAGAGGGGGATGCGCTCGCCGTTGACCGGGTTGACGGCGTACCCACCAGTGCAGACGCCAGTTTTCTCTTTGTCAACAGCCTCGCGGTCAATATCCGACTGGCGGGCGGCCTGGGCTTTATATTCCTCAACCTCCGACCTGTGTTCCGGCGTGGTGATGACATCCACCAGTGGATGCTCTGGGGCCAGAACCATGAAAGTCGCGCCCCATAGCGTATCGGGCCGCGTCGTGAAGACCGTGATCACTGATGACTGATCACTGATCACTGAAAACTGCACTTCTGCCCCTTCGCTGCGCCCAATCCAGTTGGTCTGCATGGAGATGACCTTCTCCGGCCAATCTATGCCCTCGAACGACAGCAGCTCATCGGCGTAGGCTGTGGTCTTGAAGTACCATTGATCCAGGTCCTTCTTGATGACTGGCGTATGGCAGCGCTCGCAGTGGTGGTCATTGCCCCAGACCTGCTCACGCGCCAGGGTGGTGTTGCAGTGCGGACACCAGTCCACGGCGGCCATTTTCTTGTAGGCCAGGCCTTTCTTGAACAACTGGATGAAGAACCACTGCGTCCAGCGATAGTATTCGGGGTCAGAGGATATTGCCTCGCGCCGCCAGTCCCACATGGCGCCCATGCTCTCCAACTGCTTGCGCATGTTGGCGATGTTGGCGTAGGTCCACTCTTTGGGATGGATGCCGCGCTGGATGGCCGCGTTCTCGGCCGGTAGGCCGAAAGCGTCGAAGCCGATGGGGAACATCACGTTGTAACCGTTCATGCGCTTGAAACGGGCGCGCGCGTCGGAGGGCGTCATGGCATACCAGTGACCGATGTGCAGGTCGCCGGAGGGGTAGGGCAGCATGGTCAAGGCGTAGTGCTTGGGCCGCTTGGGGTCAATATCCGCATGGTACAGGCCGTCGGCTTCCCATCTGGCCTGCCATTTCGGTTCGATTTCTTTTGGATTGTAATTACTCATTCTTACCTCGTGGATGATGAATTCGGTTGGATGTCGAACGTCAAATGTCGAACGTCTGACATTGGACCCTTCGACGAGCTCAGGGCAGGCTTTTAGACGTTTGACGTAATGCGGAGGCGCGCGAGAAGGCAGCAGAAAAACAAGAATCCCTTCATCCAATCAGGGACGAAGGGAACCTCCGCGGTACCACCCGACTTGCGTTAGTTTTGTAGTTTAGTAGTTTTATAGTTTGATAGTTTTTCCTCGAAGCGACTACCAAACTACCCAACTACGAAACTAACCAACTAATGCCACTCTTTTCGCTATAACGGGCTTACCCGGCGCTGACTACTTTGTGTATGTCGGATTGGTCGCGAAGCATCCCCGAAGGGGGCAATCCGACTTACGTGATTGTTCACCAGCGCAGTCTCCCTTGCGGGCAGCAGGCGAGTTCGATCTTCTGGTATTCCCGTGGATACCGTCGAAGGGCTTCCACCTCACTCTCCCTTCTCGCTGGCGGGATGACCTACTACTCCTGCTGTGACTTTAGAAAGACCCTAAAGGTTTCCTTAGAGATCTCATGCTCTTTTCAAGCAGGTTTTCCCGGCAAAATGCTTACCGGCTTGCCAGAAAAACCTTTAGGGTCTATGCTGTGTGGACCCAGAGAGATTCGAACTCTCGACCTTCTCAATGCCATTGAGACGCGCTCCCAACTGCGCTATGGGCCCATTTCCAGTAATCAGTTTTCAGTCGCCAGTGTTCAATGACTGATTATGGTTGCTGACTGCGCAACCATTACTGATGACTGAATACTGGTCACTGAACAGTGGACCTGGCGGGATTCGAACCCGCGACCTCTTCAGTGCGATTGAAGCGCGCTCCCAACTGCGCTACAGGCCCGGTTTAGGGTAGCCGATTGCGCTACCATTTCGGGTGCGGGTATTCTACTTGAGGGCTAGTGGCCTGTCAAGTAAACGCCGCGCAGGGAAAGTATATCACACGAAATGTGCGAAAATCATGGATGCCGCGCGGCGTAATGCGAAATTAATTTCGCTCTACATCCTGCCGCGCCTCCCGAATGCGCCTGTCAGAACATCTTCATCTGCTCCGGAGGCTCGATGGGATCGCTGCTCAGTTCTCGCCCCCAGTTCTCGCGCGTTAGACTCGCTATCTCAGCCAGCCTCCGCAGGTGACGGAATTTGAGCACGCGCCAGCCTCCCTGCCAGATTTGATCCAACGCAGGATCGCGGTGCAACTTGCAGGTCAGCAGGCCAACGCGCCCGCCAGGGATTACCAGCAGACTGCGCTCGGGTGGATAATGGTAGCGCAATCGGCTACCATAAAGGTTCTCACGCAGGATCCGGCCGACGACCGCTGAGGCCAACAGGGTGAAGGCATAGGCCGTTTTCCCTTTTTCCTGCCACAGCAACAAGCGATGAGCACCTTCGGGCCGGACGAGGCGATATTCCAGTTGGGCGGCGAGGGCCTCCAATGCGCGGCCGGCCGCCTCCAGGTCGGCGTGGCGCACCGAGGCGGAATCTTCGGGGCGCAGGTGCCACCGTCCATTCGATTCGGTCGCATAGGAAGCCAGTATTTCCTTGATCAGTCCGAGCGAGGGGGTGAACAAGCCGGGGAATTCAGCGTTCAGGCTTGTTTCCAGTTCGCGCTGTGTGCACACGGGATGCTTTTGCAGGAATTGGACGGCAGCCATTTCCACCCGGTCAGGCAACGAGTCACTCTCCTGGGCATATTCGTGCAATCCCCATAACCCGACCTCCAGGCTGTGCGGACTACCAACGTGGTAGCCTGATTTCGGGCTACCATCGTGGCGGACGTAAGCCTTCGAGGCAAGCGCCTCCTGGATCGGCGCGTGGATTTGCGCTAGCGCCTCTTCGCGCCAGGCCAGGGCGTGATTCTCAGCCAAAGCGGAGAGGCCGGCCGCGTGCAGGTGCAGATAAGTGACCGGTTCGCCGCGTTCCTTCAGATAGGCTTGCATGGCTTGGCCGGCTGAAGAGGGGTCAAACCCTTCTGTAGGTCGGAGCGTGAAGGCTCGCCGCTGCCAGAGGAGTTGGATCGGGTCGTGCCGGGTGCGGATGGCGATGCCTTGCAAATCGAAACCGGCGGAGGCGGTTGCCAGCATCACGGCGGAGAGGAAGGATGGTTCCGGCTCGGCGGTCAGCATAAAGAGCGGCGCGCCGAGTGGAATGTGCGGGGCAAGGTTTTTGAACGCCGCGTACAGCGCGCCGGCGTGCCAGTTCCAGTCATAACGGCGGCGGCGCAGAACGTGCTTGAACGGGCCGACCGCTTTGCGCCCCCACAGCCAACCAGACCACAAAGCCGAGAGGGTCCAGAAGGCCTGGTTGGGGCGCGGCAGGGCGGTCAAGACGACCTGGATGGGTGTCTCTTTGAGGCGCGGCGCCAGCTCACGCAGCGGGCCTTCGAACAGGCAAATGCCCCCGCTTTCGGGAGGCGGCGCAGGCCAGATCGTTACTGGCACGGGCGGCGCCTCGCCAGCCCAGACATCCACGCCCCTTTCGAGCGCCAGCCAGAGATTGTTCTCGCGGAAGCGCGGCGGGATGGTCAACTGCTTCGGGCGCGGCCGTTCCGCCGGATGCGGCCAGAGGGTGTTGCCCTCGTCGCAGGCGGTCAGGGTCAGGGCCAGCAGGCAGCGGCGCCGTTCGGGCGAGAGCGCCAGGCCGTCCAGCCTGTTGATGATGGTGATCAGGGCATAGACGGCGCGCGGCAGGTAACATGCCAGGGCTTCTTCGGCGTGCTCCCGGTCGGGGTCGTCGCGGGCGGCCACCCGTTCGAGGGCGCGCGAACGGTGCAGGGCCGCCGTGGCAGCCAGTTGACCGGCGCGTTCCCGGTCTGCCTGCGTGACGCCTCGCTCGCCGCTTTCCCCGCATTGTGGGCAACGGAAAATGCGCGCCACCGGCGCTTCGCCGCCGTGTTCCCAGACGAAGGTCTCTGCCGGGATGCTGCGCTGGCAGCTGGGGCAATCGGTAAGGTACAGGGATTGTAGATGGGTTTCCAGCCGTTCTTCGCCTTTGCGGGAATCAGCCAGGTCGGCCAGCGCGGCCTGCAGCTCGGACCTGGGAGGCGGCGCGGCAGCTAAATCCAGCAGGAAGCGCGTCACCGGGTTGTTGACGGCTACCAGCACGCGATAACCGGCGCGCGCCATCTCGACCGCCAGCCGGGGGGAGGCCCCGAACGGGTCCAGCACCCAGGCGCCAGGCGTTGCCCCGAGCCGTTGCACTGAGTTGGCAGGTTGAGCGTTCGCCTGAGCGCTCACGCCGAAGGCCTGTCGAAACCCTGCCGAAGTGCTGTCGAGGGGTCGGGCATGTTCCGCCAGGAACGCCGCGGCGACGCCCTCCGGCACGGGCGGCAGGTAACGCGCCAGCGGCTCTGGATGTCCTGTTTCATCCCCTGGAATGAAAGGCAAGGCCGAGAGAATATTCATCAATTCTTAGTATAATGGTTTGGGAGAAAAATGCAACCCCCCTGACAACGAATGCTCCGCAGGAGGCATTATGAGACGTATTCTTGCCCTCGCTCTTTTGGCCGTTTTGACGGCTTGCGGGTCGCCAAAGTTGCTTCCCGTGCCGACTGCTTCGCCGCCAACGAATGCTTCGCTGCTGCCTTCTTCGACCCCGACCCTGTCCGCGCCGGTCGAGGGGCTGTGTGTCCCAGCCCAGGCGCACGAACCACCCTCCCCAGCCGGTTTTGCAGAATACCCGCAGGCAGTCTTGAACTATCTGAACAGTGGTGGGGAACTTGTTGCCCTGAACACGGATCGCAGCCATGCAGAGGCAGGCGACCTGACCGGCGATGGGAAGGGCGATGTGCTCGTCGCGGTGACTTCATCAGATGGCGAGACTGTACCACCGCTTGGCACGTTGTTGATCTATAACTGCCAGGCCGGGCAGTATGTGCTGACTTTTGACCTGACGCCCGATTCTGCCTATTACGGCGCGCCTACCATTCATTTCGTGCAGGATATGAACGCGGATGGCAAGGCCGAGGCGGTGGTGAGCACCAGCACCTGCGGCGCGTCCACCTGCTTCGAGCAGGAACAGGTTCTGGCCTGGAACGGGGCGACGTATGAGAATTTGCTGGAGGGCGCGAGCGACGATCTGCCCTATCCAGACGTAAAGATGCGCGACACGGGAGACGGGATTTATGCCTTGGACGTGACCGGTACCGGCTTCGGCTCGGTTGGGGCGGGGCCGTACCGTGTCCGCACCCGCGCCTGGAGCTACGACCCGGCCAGCGGCCGCTGGAAGGTGAGCGGCGAGACGCTGGAGCCGCCGCGCTACCGCATCCATGCCCTGCACGACGCCGACGCGGCTTTCGAGGTAGGGGACTATGAGACTGCCATCGTTTTGTACCAGCGCGTCATCAACGACCGGACATTGCTGGATTGGATTGATCCACCGCTCGAGCAGGCGGACCTGGGCGCATACGCGCGTTTCAAGCTGATCGTGCTTTACACGCAGTCTGGTCAACCGGACGAGGCAGAGCGCTGCTTCAGTGAGTTGAAAGCCGGCCCAACAGCCGGCAATTGGCGTGATTACACCGAAATGGCCGATACTTACCTGCAAGGGGTTGCAATCGCCGGTCACGGTTGCCCGGCGGCGCGTTATTTCGCCGAGACCCATGCCGGTCAAATCCTGTTCCCGCTCGGTTCAGCAGCATTTGGTTACGCTAATCCAGATTACACGCTGGAAGATATATGTCCGTAAAGTGGAAATTTCCACTCCCAGGGTGTCTTTTTGCGCCCCAGAACTTACCGAAACAAGTCCGCGTGCGTGCCGGTTCTGACTAAAATGACGTGATCGGTGAAAGATTGGTAGATCAACAACCAGTCCGGAGTCAAGTGGCACTCGCGCAAACCGTTATACTTCCCTTTCAGCGGGTGGTCCCGGTATTGACGATTTTCCAGGTTCCCCTGGCCCAGCAACCGGATGACAGCGCTCAGCTTGCACCTATCGTAGTTGCGCTTCCTGGCGCGTTCGACATCTTTCTCGAACTGCGACGTAATCGTGACCTTACGCATGATTACAGTCCCAGGTAAGCGAGCGCAGCTTCAGCGTCTTCGAAGGTTCTTACGTTGCGCCTGTTCAACCCGTCCTCGATGGCCTGGATGGTTTCCTCGTTGGGGATTTCCACTGCGAAGGGCAGGCCCTTGTTCAAACTGATCTGCTTGAAGAACAGGCTTACCGCTTGCGTGGTGGTCAACCCCAATTCATCCAGCACGGCCTGAGCTTCCTTCTTCACCTGCTGATCCAAGCGCACGGTAATGGCAGCGGTCTTGGTCATACTTCCTCCGTTTCTGTGTGTATTGCAATTGTAACACAAATCGGTTTATTGGAGCGTGATCTTCGTGAAGCACACCCAAAGGGGGCTGCCTCGCCCCAACGTTTAACCGCAGGCCTGGTTCTGGAGGCGGCACATTCAGCGATAGAATCAACGCCCCGTTTTTACTTCCAGAATACACACCTCATAAGGGGCCAATTCGATGTTTTTTCCATTCACATGCGGCAGGTCTGCGCCGGAAGTGGAAAAGAGGAGCTGCCAATCCTCTGGTAGAGGGGGCGTACACGCGGCCCTGATTGTTTTGTTTGCAAAATTCAAGGCCACTAGCACGGTTTGATCATCTGTGCGGCGTAGATAGACGAGGGCATCGCGCGGCCTGGTTGTCAATGGAACGAATTCGCCGCGCCGCAGGGCCGGGCACTCTTTTCGCAAGGCGATCAGTTTCCGGGTGAAATTGAGCAGCGAGTCTGGGTCTTCGTTTTGAGCGGCCACGTTGCGCTGATGGTAATTCGGGTGCACGGGCAGCCAAGGCCTGCCCTGAACTTTGCTAAGCGAGAAACCGGCGAAAGGCGTGTCATCCCACTGCATGGGAGAGCGACAGCCGTCCCGGCCTTTGAAAATCGGCCAGTAGCGCTTGCCGGGCGGATCCATGATCTCGCCGCGGCGCAGGGGAACATCGCGCATGCCGATCTCCTCGCCATAGTACAAGAAAGGTGTGCCGCGCAAGGTGAGCAACAGCGCCATGGCGATTTTGGCGAGCGCATCCTGCTCGCCATGCGTGTAACGCGTCGCTGTGCGCGAGATGTCGTGGTTGCTGAGGACGGTCGTGGGCCAGTGCTCGCCAGTGAAGAGCGCTTCCCGGCGTTGGATCTGTTTGAGCAGCCAGGCAGGATTCCACGGGTAGCGTAAGCCGGAGGAGTTGAAATCGAAGCTAAAAGCGGCGTGAAGGCGGTCAGGGCCGCTGTAGTGCAGCACTTTTTCGGGCGTGGCGAAAAATGTCTCACCGACGGCGTAGCGCTCAGGATAAGCATCCAGGATGGTGCGCAGCTCGTTGAGCAACGGGATCATTTCCGGCTGGTCGCAATCGTAGAGGTGACGCTGGCGGTCGAAGCCGCGCAAGCCGAACTTGGGAGGGTTATTCCGAAATTGGGCATCCTTGAAGTAGGCGTTGAACACGTCCAGGCGGAAGCCGTCCGCGCCGCGCGCCAGCCAGAAGCGCACCACGTCGAGCTGCGCCTTGCGCACCTCCGGGTTGCGCCAGTTGACATCCGGCTGTTCGGCCAGGAACATGTGCAAGTAGTACTGGCCGGTGGTTTCGTCGTAGTCCCAGGCGGGGCCGCCGAAGGCAGCCTGCCAGTTGTTGGGGCCCCCCCTCGGAGAGCGGGAGGGGGGCTGCCAGATATACCAGTCGCGCTTCGGATTGTCGCGGCTGGCGCGGGATTCGCGGAACCAGGGATGCCGGTCGGAGGTGTGATTCAGCACCAGGTCCAGAACGACGCGGATGCCGCGCCGGTGCGACTCGGCCGCCAGCCGGTCGAAGTCCTCCAGCGTGCCGAAACGCGGGTCCACGGCGGTGTGATCGCTGACATCGTAACCGAAATCAGCATCGGGCGTGGGATAGAAAGGGGAAAGCCAGATGGCGTCAATGCCAAGCTCGGCAAGGTAATCGAGACGCGCCGTGATGCCGGGCAGGTCGCCGAGGCCGTCGCCGTTGCTGTCAGCGAAGGAGCGCGGGTAGATTTGGTAGATGATGCCGTCGCGCCACCAGAGATAATCGTCCATATTTTCCTTTCGGGGTTCTTGGCAAATGTGATATTATTTTACACTAAGATGACACTTTCACCAATTTTTGTATAAGCGTGCTATCATTGAGGTATGAAGGCCACGAATAAACCTTTGACAAACTGGTGAGCCAATGCCGAAATCTGACCTCGTTTTGCTGGCCCTGGATAATCCTGATATTTTGCCGTTATTCGAACGGGCGCTGGCGGCTGCATCCTATCAGGTGGCATTCGCCCGCGACCGGGCCGCGCTTGATAAGGTGTTGCAGGAAACCTCTCCAGCGTTGTTGATCATCAGTGATAAGTTCAAAGATGCCAGTGGGATAGAAATCTCTTCCAACCTGCTCGAACGTTTCCCAACCCTGCCCATTCTTCTGTTCGCCACTCAGGACTCGCCGACGTTCATCAAAGATGCGCTGCGGGTGGGAGTCAGCGACATCCTTACCCCGCCGCTGCGGATTGACGACATCATGCGCATCGTGGAAAACAGCCTCAAGCGTGCCCAGCGCATCGGTGACTGGACCCGGCGCGAGGTCCGGCGCACGACTGCTTCGCTGGAGAAACGCATCAACGAACTGCAAAAACTGGAAACCATCTTCACGCACATCGAAGATGGAGTGATGATCCTGGATAGCGACAACCGGATTCTCCTGATGAACCCGGTCGTGAGGAGGGCATTTGATTTAGGGCAGAAGGAAATTTCAGGTCAAAACGTTCTGGAGGTGATCGCGCATCCCGACTTGCGCTCGCTGCTCGATTCTACTTCAACCAATCCGTTGCAGTTCTACGAGATTGGCTTCGAAGATGGCCGCGTCTTCAATGCCCAATACACACGCATCCCTGACATCGGTGTTGCCATTACGATGCAGGATATCACCTATTTCAAGCGAATTGACCAGATGAAGAGCGATTTCGTTCACACCGTTTCGCACGATCTGCGCTCGCCGTTGACGGCTATTCTGGGCTATGTTGACCTGCTGGATCGCGTCGGGCCGCTCACCGACCAGCAGCGGGAATTCATCCAACGTGTACGGATCAGCGTGCACAACATCACCGGTCTGGTCAACGATTTGCTGGACCTGGGCCGCATCGAGAGCGGGTTCGAGGGTCAGAAGGAGATCGTCCCGCTGGATGGCATTCTCAACTACACCCTGGACAACCTGAACAACCAGATCGCTGCAAAGAAGCAGCACCTGCATCTCGATCTGGCTCCTCATCTCCCCTCTCTGCAAGGCGACCCAATCCACTTGCGGCAGATGCTCGATAACCTGATAGGAAATTCCATAAAATATACACCCGAGGGAGGCGACATCTCGGTGAGCGTCGAGGCGAAAGGCGAACAAGTTATCCTGCGCATCTCGGATACCGGCCCGGGCATTCCACCTGCCGACCAGCCGCACATCTTCGACAAGTTCTACCGCGCCAGCAACGTTGCGGTGGCTGTGCCAGGATCAGGCCTCGGCCTGGCCATTGTCAAGTCAATTGTGGATAATCACGAAGGCCGCATCTGGGTGGATTCGGTCATCGGGCAGGGCACCACGTTTACGGTCGTACTGCCAGCTTATCGCACAGAGGCTGTAATGGCCCGCTCTTCTTAGACCCTGGATTCGAGCATCCACATGCGAAGGGGAACCCTCCAGTAATGGTAGCCTGACTTCGGGCTACCATAAAAAACAGCCTCCGCTGGGTAAGCACCCGGCGGAGGCGTTCGCCAAAGGAGGAGACAGTGATGAGCAAGTTGGAGGTGTCCAATTCCCGTCTCCGCAAACATCATAGCCTACATTGGCAGGTAAAGATAGCGCGGAAAGTCACGGATAAATCGTGATGAACTTCACAATCCATTTCGCGGGGGATACTACCGCTGGGCGGTTAGAAAGGCGCGTACCAATTTCACAGCCTCGTTCGCGGTTTGATAGGTCGCGACGTGTAGTTTGGGGTGGTTGTTACCGGTGATCATTTTGGAGACCGGCTGCCCTTCCTGGTAGCAGCACAGCACTGGTTTTCCCAGGCTCAAGGCGAAGGCGACCTCGTACCCGACCCCGTGCGAGGGGGTGCTGACCTCGGCGATCAGCGCGTCGCAGGCCCGCATCCAGGCCACGTCCCGCTCGTAGACCTGGCGCGGGCTGACAATCATCTCCAGCGCCTTGACCCCCGAGTCGGCCAGGTGCGCGGTCGGAACCTCATGCCCGTCCTCCAGCAAGGCGCGGGTGATAGCCTGGTAAACGGTCTCGAACGCACGTCCACCGGTGATGGAACAGGCAAAGTACAGGTTCATTGATGGCGGCCCTCTTGGGCATCGCGATCAGTTCTCATCCTCCGGCTTCATTGGCGAAGGTATCGGCTGGCCTGCGGGGAGGGGATTTGCGCCGGGCAGTTGCTGGCTCAAGCGTGAAAGCGAGCGCTCGAGGTGTTCCCCGCGTTGGCTGAAGGTGATGTCGCCGCGCGTGCGCTCGAGGATGCTGCGGGCTACATCGGTCTGGCGCCGCAGGCCATTGGTGATGGCGTCAGGATAATCCATCGTCACCAGCACCGAAAAGATGTCATCCATGTGACCGAGCAGATTTTCGGCTTCATTGGAATAACCGTGCCGCAGAATGTCGAGACAGCGGCGGCGCAGTTCGCCAACCGCCTCCGCCAGGCCGTTCAGGTAGGTGGGATGGATCACGCCCAGTTCGTCGGGGGTGGGCAGCGGTTGGTGTTGGATCAAGGCGCAGGTGATGCTGGCTTCGGCGTACTCTTTGAGAGCATCCTGGGTATAACCGGCGAAGTACAGATCAGGATACTGCGCCAGGTCGCTGCGCAGGGCCTCGGCCAGCTTGCGCGCCTCGTCGAGGTGCGCCTGCATGACATCCGTCTCATCGCGGTGGACGGCCCGGATGGACAGCGCACAGGCACGCGTCAAGGCGCGTGCTTGAGCCAGCGCCTTGTCACGCGCAGCAGTCTTAACGTCAAAATCCTGCCGGATCTGATCGGCGATTTCTTCCAGTTTGTGCATCGCTCGTTACGCTTTTTCTTCCTTGGGCGGCTCCGGCGGCTGGATGGGACGGAAAAGGTGTTCGGCCAAGGATGTGTTGCCTGGAACAGCGATCTCGCCGAAGGAGGCCTCGTAGCGCGCCAGGTTCTCAGTCAGGGCGCGGTGAAGCAGCTTGGCGCTCAAGGGCGACATCAGGATGCGGGCGCCCACGGTCGCTTTTAGCTCGCCGGGTAAGAGGTGGGCAAAATCGAACACCAGATCGGCCGGGGAGTGGGCAATGCGTACCAGGTTGGCGTAGACCATTCTCAGGTCGGCGGGCACTTCCAGGGTCGGCGAGGCTGGCCGGGGAGGGGGGAGAGTCATTTTGATCTCCAGATAAAGTTAGAAGGGGATGTTCTCGTCTTCCGCAGGGGCGGAACCGGCCGCTTCGTCTGCTGCAGGAGCTTCGCTGCTTTCGCCGCGCGAACCCATGAAGCGCACGGTTTGGGCGCTGACTTCGAACGAGGCGCGGGCGGTGCCATCCTGGCTGGTCCAGATGCGCGGGCCGCCGGTGTTGGCATCCACCGTCAGGCGGCCTTCGACGAGTACTTTGGAGCCTTTTTTGAGATATTGATTACAATTTTCGGCTTGTTTTCCCCAGGCGGAGACGCGCACCCAAATGGTTCTTTTTACGCGTTCCCCGTTATTATTTGTATAATCATCGTTGACGGCAACGGAAAAATTCGTGACAGCCTGGCCTGCCGGCGTATAACGCATTTCAGGGTCACGTCCCAGATTGCCGGCAAGGATTACAGTGTGGTAAGTCATGTTTCCTCCAATCTTTTTGATAGATGTTTTTTTATCTCGATCGTGTTTAGGTGCCGCCGCGCCGCGGCGGTGAAAGGTGTGATGGGCTTATTTTACACTACTTCGTCAGCATTGAAGGGTGAAGAACGCCCTCTCCTCTCGGAAAGGACGTTCAACTTTTACTGATTACTGATCACTGTTCACTGCTCATCATCCTCGCCGCCCGCCGCCCAATCTCCACCGCAAAATTCGTCCCCCGATCCCAGGGATAGACCTGGCTCATCGAAGCAAAATACACTCCCTCTACTGGCGTTGCAATCGGCGGGATGTTCTGCGAATGTCCCACCCGCGGCACCGGCTGGGCGTAACCTGTGCGGAACAGCCAGGCCTTGCGCACCCAGTCCCGCTCGAACTTCGGGTTGAACTTCTTCAATGCGGGCAGGAACCGTTCCAGCAGCTCCTCCTGGCTCAGGCGGAAGAACTCGTGCTCCGGCTCCAGGTAATCGCCCATGTAAACGATGCGGTCGCCGCCGAAGTGCTCCGCCCCCACGTAGTTGGTATGCTCCACCAGCGCCAGGAACGGGTAGCCCGCCGACTTGGGCAGGTTGTACCAGTAGTAGCCTTCCTCCGAGAGTTGGTGCTCGAGCGCCAGTACCATCACCACCGCGCCCATGGACTTCATGCTCCGCAGCCCGTGTAAATATTCTTCGGGTAAAGACGGGACAAGCCGAGTCATCGCTTCGGGCGAGAGCGTGACCAGGGCTTGGTCATACACCTCAGTCACCTCACTGCGGACGCTCACCTGACTTGAGCCTGCTTCCCGCTCGATGCGCGTGACCGGCGTCTGGAGGCGGATCTCGACGCCCATCTCGCGCAACCGATCCGCGAACATGTCCGCGAAATTTTGGAAGCCGCCCTCGAACGTGCCCAGGCGCGTCGTCCGCGCCTTGAGCCGCGCCCACATCCAGGCCATGGTGACCTGCTTGTAGTAGCGCTCCCCGAACTTGCCGACCACCAGCGGCTGCCACATCAGCTCGTAGACCTTGTCCCCGGCCCATTTGCGCATCCATGCGTCTACGGTGAACTGTTCCAGCGGCCTCCAGTTGTTCGTCAGCCGCAGGTACAGCCCGACCAGTCCGAAGCGGATCTTGTCCACGCCCCAGCCCAGGCCGGGGAAGAGGATCGCCTTGAGGATGGAATCGAACGGGTAGAACTTCCCCTCGTGGTACATGACCGTATACGGGCGCGGGAAGAGCACCTTATCTTCCCAGCCCAGCTCGCGGATCAGGCCGAGCATGTGCCGGTCGCTGGCGAACCAGTGGTGGTAATACTTCTCCACCCACCAATCCCAATGCGGCTCTTTGAACCCGCTCGCCAGCCCGCCGACGTAGTCCTCGGCTTCGTAGATAGTGACCTTGTGTCTGGCCTTGGCCAGGTCGTACGCGGCGGCCATGCCGCCGAAGCCTGCTCCAATGATCGCGATTTTTTCCATATTGACTTCCAGGGAGATATGTTATATCATAGTATCAGTGATCGGGTGGCCCAGGGACCTGCCAGCACACCACTGGTGGCTGAACTGGGTGTAACTCCTCAGGAGACATCCCGATCGCTTTTATTTTGGAACAGAACCAAAATTTCATCTGACTTGATTACTTTGTCAGGCATTTGTTCTTTGGTGTAAACGGCAAGCGCCTTTTTGTGGGCGTTCGAAGATTTTCCGATGTGCTCGAAATGGATCACCTCCCCATCAATTCTGATGCTCGCCTGCCTCAGCAAGTTGAGCAGATATAGTTTCACCTCAGCATTCCGGCCCGGATATTCAATATCCACAGCAATCTGATCTGCTGTAAGAGCATGATCTTTCAAGAGAAAAAACAAACCAACTGCGAATAATCTCATGTAGAACGTTTTCCCAGTTTCACCTTGTTCCCGTAATCTTTGTACGCATTCCCGCTTTACTTTCGCAGGAAATAAAATTGCATAATCCTCCCCATCTGAAAACGCCAGCACAGTGGGGACGCGTGTATCGCCGATCTTTCCGCTCTGATCCACTTCAACGCGCATCGTCTTCCCCCAATTCCCTTTTCAGCGCATCGCTCCACTTGATGCCCTCGCGCGCCAGGTAATACGCTCCCAGCGCGGTGATAGGCAGCCACAGGGCAAGATGAAGAACGAGGGTATAACCGGTGGCGACAGCCTTGTCAATCCCGTCCGCCTGCAAGACGGCGATGCCGGGGGCGTCGAAAGTGCCCAGGTAGCCGGGCGCGGCTGGGATGGTTGTCGCCAGGTTGACCACACCGTTCATCAGCATGAGCGTAAAAAAACTGACCTCGAAGCTAAACGCGTGCATGACGAACCAGTATTTGACTGTTTCCAGCAACCAGATGAGCACCGAGGTGAGGAACACCATCAGCACGTTGAGCGGCGAGCGCAGGGATTCCAGCCCGTCCAGGAATTTGTGCATGATGCCGCTGGTCTGCTCACGGATGCGCTTGGGCAGGAGGCGGTCAATGAACCACTGGCCGAGCCGGGCGGTAATCTTCGGGAACATAGCCGCCAGCAGGAAAATCACCAGCGCCCCAATGAACGCCACGCTGCCCCACACGGCCAGGTCTTGAATAGTCACTTCCCATTTCCCCACCGGCACGGATACATCCGCCAGTTTTGCCAGTTGCGCCAGGTTGACAAAGACGAAGGCCAGCATCACCACCCCGTCGAAGATACGCTCGACGATGATGGTTGCCAGCGAAGCGGAAATCGGCACGCCCTCACGCCGCTTGAGCACCACCGCCCGCAGCACCTCCCCGGCGCGCGCCGGGTAGATATTATTGCCCATATAGCCGATGCAGGTGATGGGAAACATCACGCTGGTTTTGATTGATTTGATGGGCTTGAGCAGGTAGTGCCAGCGCCAGGCGCGCGCCCAGACCGCGACGAAGTAGACCGCCACGCCAGGGACGATCCACCAATAGTTGGCCGTCTCGAGCGAAAGCCAGAACGCAGCCCAATCCAGTTTACGGACGACGAAATACAGGAATATGGCGCTTATCAACACCCCAAGCCAGAATTGCCAGCGTTTCATGGAGGTGATTTTACCATCACCGGTGTCACTGCGAGGAGCCGTAGGGCGGCCTTCGTAGCCGCCGCCAGTGGCGTCGGGTTTGGAAACCCGACCTACATATGACTTCCAAAGTGCGTGGTATATTGTAAGCAGGTATAATTCTGACTATGCAACTCGGCCAGCCTGCGCTTGACTTTTCCCTGCCAGATCTATCCGGTCAAATCCACCGCTTGAGCGATTATCGCGGCGCGTTCGACGATGTCACCTTCCGCCAGCGCGCCGCGACGCGTTCCTATCTCAAGGATGCCGTCGAGGCGCTGTCCGCCGGTCGAAACCCGGAGCCGGCAGAGACTGCGCCATACGGTTGCACCATCGTGCGCCACGTTTCCTGATTCATGCTAGAATAAAAGTATGACAGTTGAATCAGACCAGCGAATTGCTTTTCTCAAGAAGATACATCTTTTCCGCAGCTTGACGGATGAGCAGATCACTGCTGTGGCCGATAAATTGGAGGAAGAAACTCATCCGGCAGGGAAAGCTATTTTAGCAGAAGGCAAGTCCTCGGATCGTTTCTTCTTGATCTATCGCGGCAAGGTGCGTATCACCCGGACACGAAAAGGGAAGGAAGAACAACTGGCCGCCTTTGTGGCGGGAGATTATTTCGGAGAGATGGGGGTAACTCTCCGAGGCCCTCGCTACGCCTCGGTCAGCACAGAAGAGGAAACTCTTCTGCTGGCGTTGTCCCGCCAGGATTTCGTGAATTTCGTAAAACAATTTCCAAAGTTCAAGACCAATCTCAAAATTGCGATTTCTAGCCGTCGGTTAGCGCATAAATTACGCTATAAGTGGTTGAGTCCAGACGAAGTCGTTTATTTCCTGGCGCGCAAACATCCCGTTTTACTCTTTCAGGCACTGATATTGCCGGTAATCCTGGGCGCCATTGCTTTTCTGGGGATTCTGGCTGGCTTGTTGGGTCCAAACCCGTGGGTGCTGGTGATATCAATTGTCGGGTTGGGTATTACCATTGGTTGGGCGTATTGGAAGGGGCTCGATTGGGGAAACGATTATTACATCGTGACGAATCAACGCGTGGTCTGGTTGGAGAAGGTGATTGGTATCTACGACAGCCGGCAGGAAGCCCCCCTCAGCACCATCCTTTCAGTGGGTGTACAAACCAGCATGACTGGCCGGATGTTGGATTATGGGGATGTCATTGTGCGCACCTTCGTTGGGCGAATCCCCTTTGGATATGTAAGCCATCCCCAGCAGGCGGCTGCAATTGTAGAGGAGTATTGGCACAGAAGTAGGGAGGTTTCCCGTCGAGAAGATGTCGAGGCCATGAAGCAGGCCCTGCGGGTCAAGCTAGGCCTGGAGAAAGTAAGCGAACCGGCTCTCTCAGAGTCGAGGGCTAAACCCAAGCCCGTGAGCGCGTACAGACCCAGCATACTCATGATCCTAAGTCGGGATATTTTCAGACTGCGATTCGAAGAGGGCGGCACAATCACCTATCGTAAGCATCTATTTGTCTTACTGGAACAGGTCGGCTGGCCTACGATTTTAATTTTTGTGTTCATTGGCGCGATCATTGCGCGCCTGGTGAATCTTGCACAGGTAGAACACCTGGCATTGATCACGATCACGCAAGGGCATGTGGTCATCGAGCCGCTGTTTCTTGCCTTACTGATCGCGACGGTTCCTTTTATTTTTTGGTGGGTATATCAGTATTTAGACTGGAGCAACGATATTTTCCAGGTTACCCCAGATCAAATACTCGACATTGATCGCAAGCCTTTTGGAACAGAGCAACGCCGATCCGCACCGCTGGAAAACATCTTGAGCACAAAAGCGGATCGCGTCGGTTTATTGGGTGTAATGTTCAACTTTGGGAACGTCTATATCTCTGTAGGCAGTATGGAACTAGCCTTTGAAGATGTCTATAATCCTGTAGCTGTTCAGTTGGATATTGACCAACGGAGAATAGCGCATAATGCAAAGAAAAAAGAAACGGAAGATATCGCTGAACGTGATTTCCTGGCCGATGTGTTCGCAGAATATCATCGCAACAGCGAGGAATTCCGCCGCGAAGAAGAAACGCGGTCGCCCGGCGAAAATGAAGTACAATAGGCCGCTGAAATCCTCTTATTGGTGGATGCTCTATGCCCATACGCGAAATCGTGACTCTCCCGCACCCGAGCCTGCGGCGCAAAGCCCGACCGGTTACTAAATTTGACAACAGCTTGCAAACCCTGATTGACGACATGATCAAGACCATGCGCGCCGCCCCGGGCGTGGGGCTGGCGGCCCCGCAGTTGGGTGTTTCCGAGCGCGTTATCGTGGTCGAATATGGCGACGAGGAGGATGAGACCGTCCCCAAGAAGCTATACGCGCTAGTCAACCCGGAACTCAAAATTACCTCCAACGAGACCGAAGTCGGCGTGGAGGGCTGTCTCTCCGTCCCTGGGCTGCTGGGCGAGGTGGAGCGTTCGCTGGCGGTGACGGTCAAGGGTCTGAACCGGCGCGGCCAGCCGATGCGCATCAAGGCCAGGGGCTGGAAGGCGCGCATCTTCCAGCATGAGATTGATCACCTGAATGGCGTTGTCTTCACTGACCGCGCCACGAGAATCTGGAAGCCGGAGCCGGGTGAACCGGCGCTGGATAACGTTTGATATGCTTTGGTCGCCGTCCCCGGCGGCCAACCTGCGCCGCGGACGGCGCAGGGAGCAACTATGTTTTTGACCCACCTCTCCCTGACCAACTTCCGCAACTTTGCCCGCCTTGATATTGACATACCGAGGCGGGTTGTTCTGCTGGTGGGGAGCAATTCCCAGGGCAAAACCAGCATACTGGAAGCTATCTATTTCCTGGCGGCGTTCACGTCTATGCAAACGCACCTGGACCGGCAACTGGTCAATTTCATCGCTGCACGCCAGGAGTTAGCGGTGGCGCGCCTGGTAGCAGAGTACACGCGCGGGCCAACGGCGCACAAGCTCGAGGTGCGCTTAATTCTCGAACCGAGTGGTGTAAACGGTCAAAGGCTGCGCAAGGAAATCCTCCTCGACGGCGTCAAGCGTCCGCTCTCGGAGGTGATCGGCCACTTCAACGCCGTCATCTTCATCCCCCAGATGATGCAGATCATCGAGGGCGGCCCGGAAGAGCGCCGCCGTCACCTGAACCTGGCGCTGGCGCAGACGATCCCAGCGTATGCCCGTACCCTGAACGAGTACGGACAGGCGCTGACGCAGCGCAATGCCCTGCTCAAGCTGCTCAACGAGCGCGGCGGAGATGCCTCGCAATTGGATCCTTGGGATGCTAACCTGGCGAGCAGCGGCGCGCAGATCATCCTGGCCCGTATCCAGGCGGTGCAGGAGATCGAGAAATTGGCCGCCCGCGTGCATTTCGAGCTGACCCACCGCCAGGAGGTGCTGCGCCTGAACTACCTGCCGGCCTACGACCCGCTGCCGCGCCCGCACGGCCAGATCGCCATGCTGCTCAACGAGCCGGTTGACAGGGGCAAGCTGACTTTGGAAGAGATCCAGCAGGATTTTCTGCGACGGCTGCAGGAAGTGCGCAGCGAGGAGATCGCGCGCGGCATGACGACCCTCGGCCCGCACCGCGACGAGCTGCGTTTTCTGTCCAACGGCATTGACCTGGGCGATTACGGCTCGCGCGGTCAGGTGCGCACGACCCTGCTGGCGCTCAAGCTGGCCGAGGTCGAATGGATGAAGAAGAGGACCGGCCAGTGGCCGGTGCTGCTGCTCGACGAGGTGCTGGCCGAGTTGGATATCCAGCGCCGCGTTGATTTGCTGGCTTATATCGAAAAAAGCGAACAAGCCTTGCTGACCACTACTGACATGAATCTGTTCGCGCCTGGCTTCATTGAACGGGTCAAGGTTTGGCGAGTGGAGGATGGCAAAGTCAGTGGTCAGTGATCAGTGTTCAGTAATCGGTGTTCAGTTGTCGGTAAGGAGGAAGGATGTCTGTCAAACACGCGAACGATATCCCTGTGGAGCCGGTCAAGGCCGGGGATAAGACCACCATCCAGGTGCTCATCTCTTCGCAGGAGGGGCCGAACTTTGCCATGCGGCGTTTCGTCATGCAGCCCGGCGGTGGGATGCCCAACCATACCAATACGGTCGAGCACGAGCAGTACGTGCTGCGCGGCCATGCCCGCATCGGCATTGGTGATGAAGTATTCGATGTTCAGGCCGGGGATATGGTTTTCATCCCGGAGGGCGTGCCGCATTGGTATCAGAATGTGGGGGAGGAGAATTTCGAGTTCCTGTGCATGATCCCCAACAAGCCGGATGAGATAAGGATCATTGGGAAGGGATGCTGACGGTTCGCGATTCTCCTGCGCGAGGACTTTGACGTAACTACCTGCCCCCGTTCTTCGCGACCGCGTAGCGTCCCTTTCGCGAAGCACCCTGCGGGTAGGGAAGCACCCTGCGGGTTGGGGGTCGCGCCCTTCGCGGTTCAAGAACTTGATCTTGCTACAGCGGCTTCTTCGCCGGGATGCCCGACTTGCGCGGATATTGCCCCGGCGTCGCAGCGACTTTATCAATCACCACAAGATAGTGTTCATCGGCCACGCCCGGCAGTGTGACGGGGATCAACTGCCGCATTTGGCCGCCGAGCATCTTGAGGGCTGGCTCCGCTTTGTGGACTTCCGCCGGGCCGCTGACCCCTTTCTGCGCCAGCATGTGGCCGTTAACCTGTAGCAGGGGGAGGAGATACTCCGCCAGCACCGGCAGGTCGGCCACGGCGCGCGCTACGGCCCAATCGTATTGCTCGCGGTGCGCGGCCATTTGCCCGACCTCCTCGGCGCGCGCCGTGAGCACCTCCACACCCTCCATTTTCATCTCGGACACGATGTGGCGGCAGAACCTGGCTTTCTTGCCGACCGATTCAACCAGCGTCAGGCGCATGGCAGGATACAGGATTTTCAGCGGCAGGCCGGGGAATCCCGCGCCGGTGCCGATATCCACCAGGCGCGAGGGGGGATTTCCTTTCCACGCCAGCACGCAGGAGAAAGAGTCGAGAAAGTGCTTGGTGCGGATTCCTTCCGCATCATGGATCGCGGTCAGGTTGAATTTCTGGTTCCAGTCCAGCAGTTCGCGTTCGTAATGAATCAAGGCCACCACCTGCCGTCCGGTCAGGTGGATGCCGAAGAGTTGTTGCGCCTCACGGGCGAGTTTGTCCATTCCCTTGATTATAAAAGACCTGACAGGTTTTTGGGGAACCTGCCAGGTCTACTGATCACTGAAAACTGATCACTGATTACTGCTTACTGGCCTGTGCGGCTTTCTTTACTTTCTTCGCCTTGTTCTTGCGTACAGCGGCCACGATGCCCCAGATGACCAGCGCAATCGGGCCGAAGATGAGTACCAGCACCCACAGGTAGTACAGGAAGAAGCGGATCAGGAAGTTGACGAAACCTTCCAGGAAGTTGACCAGTCTCTGGATGGCCTCGAGCGCCACACCCTTGGGCTGCCAGCCGCCGATCTCGACCGGCTTGATGGTTTTCTCGGCGATCAGGGTCACATTGATGAGCGAATAGCTCGATGACTGCTCATAATACTGCATCTGGCCTTTGATCTGTTCGATCTGCCCGCGCACGGCAACGATTTGATTATAGACAGCCAGCACATCTTGTGTCTTGGAAGTGGTAGTGGAGTTGGGATTGTTCTTGGCTTCTTCCATGATGGCCTGGAGTTCCTTTTCGGCCAACTCCAGGTTGGTCAATTGGCTTTTCAGATCCGTGTATTGCGCGGTCACATCTTCGCCGGAACGTGTTTCATTCTGCACCTCGACGGCATCGGCTTTGATCTGGCTCATGGCAGTGTCCAACTTGTCGGCCGGGACGCGGATGGAGATGGCCCCTTGCGGGGCAGTATCGCCATTTTGCATGTAGGTCTGGTACATGTTCATCGAGACAACGAAGCCACCCATGCTCGTTGCCATCTGGGAGATGGCGTCCATCTTGGCCTGCGGGTCTTTGACGACGACCGTCAGGTCAGCGTTCATGATGACCAGCCGGTCCGAGGTCGTGGCGTTGGCGGCGTTGGCGACACCGCTGACCGATGTTCGGGCAACATCGGCCGAGGGCATTTCCATCGGCGCGGCGGACTCCTGCGCAACGCCTCCCGGCTGGGAATAGATCTCTGGCGACGGCGTGCTGGCTGCTCTAACGCCGCAGGCAGATAGCAAAGCAGCGATGATGATGATTGTGGCAAGTACGGTTTGCTTGAACATGGCTTCTCCTCCTGAGAATAAATTTCGGATGGGTTTTGCGCAATAGACGCACTGTGTTTGGAAAAAGTTCCGCTGATACTTGTCAGGCAAAGTAATTCGGTCAATTCGAGTAATTCGATGCGTAAAAATATTGTCAGCAAGCCTAATCGAAATCCGTCGGCCATTCTGGGTGACGGTAATGCTCGAACATGCGGGCGATCTGGGATGGGGTCACCCGCGCCAGGGATAGCTCTGGGATCTCATCCTTCATCTTTCATCCTTCATCCTTTATCTCACCAGCCTCCTCCGAACTGCTCGGCGTGACGGCTTTCATCCTTCATCTTTCATCCTTCATCCTCTATCTCACCAGCCTCCTGCCAGCCGCTCGGCATGTCGGGGAGGCAGGCCAGCCTCCAGGATGCGCTTTTGCACCGCCGGGATGTCGTATTCCACCCGGCGCGGCTCCCAGACCTTCGTCTCAGGGTAGAACAGCGCATAGGCGGCCCGCGGATCGCGGTCGCGCGGCTGCCCGACCGAGCCTGGGTTCAGGATGGCGCGCTCAGTCAGCTCGTAACTCTCGCCCGCCGCGGGGACGACGATGTCCACGCTATCTCGCATGGCGCGATGTTGGAACACCACCTGCATGTGCGAATGTCCGACGAAGCACCAGGGGGTCGAGAAGAAGCCCAGGTTGAGGCGGGCGGTCAAGGTGTTCATCACGTACTCCCAGATCGGGTCGCGCGGGCTGCCGTGCGCCAGCGAGACCTCGCCACACACCACCACCTCGCGTGGCAAGCCGGTCAGAAAGGTCAAACTTTCATCGGAGAGCGTCTCCTTATGCCACACGAGTGACCGGCGGGCATCGTGATTAAAAGCTGCCAGCGCCAAACTGCCGGCTGCGGCCGTATCATGGTTGCCCATCAGGCATGTCAGCTTGGGCAGGCTGCGGATCCTCTGGACACATTCGTTTGGGTCTGGGCCGTAGCCGACGATATCCCCCAGGCACCAGGTTTCGTCCACATTCCCGCCGTCGGCCAGCACGGCCTCCAGCGCGGTCAAATTGGCGTGAATATCGGAGATTACCAGGATGCGGGTCACTTGTTCTCCAGCAGAGCGGCGAGGCGTGCGACGATTGTTTCCGCAACTTCTGTCTTACTCATCAGCGGCAAGGCTTCTTTCCTTCCGTCAGCGTAGATGAGGGTGACGCGGTTGGCGTCCGCGCCAAAACCGGCGTCGGGGGCGGTGATGTCGTTGGCGGCGATCACGTCCAGTTTTTTGGACGCCAGTTTCGCGGCAGCGTTCTCCAACAGATCGCGACTCTCGGCGGCGAACCCTACAACCACGCGTGGCCGTTTCTCTCCGGACCCGGGGCCTGCTCCTGCTCCGAGCGAAGTCGAGGAGACCGTTTCGAGGATGTCCGGCGCGGCCTCCAGCTCGATCTGCGGAATCCCGTCCCGTTTCTTGAGCTTGTCCCCGGCGACCGTTTTCGGGCGGAAGTCGGCTGGCGCGGCCGCCATGAGCAGCGCATCGGCCGATGTGGATTCGGCCAGCACAGCCTCCAGCATCTCCTGCGCCGTGCGCACTTCCACCAGCCGCGACCCAACGGGCGGGATCAGGCTGGTTGGCGCGCTGACGAGCGTGACCTGCGCGCCAGCATCAATCGCGGCCTGCGCCAGGGCGTAGCCCTGCTTGCCGGAGGAGCGATTGGTGAGCAGGCGCACCGGGTCGAGCGGCTCCTGTGTCCCGCCCGCTGTGACGACCACTTTCCTGCCAGCCAGCTTGTCGTTCTTGCCCAGCACCAGCCGGATGTGGCCGAGCAATTCGGCCGGTTCGACCATGCGTCCCTTGCCGCTCAGACCGGAAGCCATGCGTCCCTCGGCCGGCCCGGCGATCCACGCGCCGCGCGCCACGAGAATTTTCAAATTCTCCTGCGTGGCCAGGTGGCTGAACATGCCCACGTCCATGGCCGGGGCGATCAGCAAGGGACATCTGGCTGCCAGCGCCGTGATGGTCAGCAGGTTATCGGCGATGCCGTGCGCCAGCTTTGCCATAGTATTGGCTGTGCAGGGCGCGATGACCAGCAAATCCGCGCTGTGACCCAATCCCACGTGCAGCACGTGCGCCTCGCCGCCCCACAGGTCAGCCTCGGTGAAAGCCTTTCGCCCGGTGACCGACTGGAAAGTGAGCGGCGTGACGAACTTCTCCGCGGCAGAGGTGAGAATCACATCCACCTGCGCGCCTTCCTGGGTCAGTTTGGAGGCCAGGTCGGCGGCTTTGTAGGCCGCGATGGAGCCGGTCACGCCGAGCAGGAGGTGTTTGGAGGTGAGGATGGACATGGTTATCGTAGAGGCAAGTAGCGCACTTGCCCTTCCCATTCGTCATCAAGACTGCATTCAGCCAATAGAAGAATATCTTCGATAGCTGTTCCCAACGGAACGGTCTGGCTGACTTCGATAACACCAGGCATATATTTTCCTGATAAGACGCGCTCGTAAGCATATTGTTTCATTGTGCTGACATCGTGTGTAAGCAAAACCCTGCCTTCTCGTGCCGCCCATTCGAGTATGGCAGGGTCATCAGCGCTAGAGAGTCCAACATCCTGAACACGGATAATATCCAAATCCGGCTTTTGGCGAAGTAATCCGCGCAAAATGTCGTTATCGAAGTCCTCGTCGGCCGCTAGTCGAAGCATAGATCTATTTTGCCTTCGACTTCCGCATCATCAAGCGTTCACGAATTCCGACTGGATTATACTTTTCTTCGATCTGCTCCCGGATCGCCTGACGTTGTTTATTGCGCGCTTCTAGATATTGATCTACCTCGTATCGGTTTTGCAAGTAATAACCGATAACAGAGTAAATATCCGGCAGATGAAGCGTTGGGTACCGATGAGCAATTTCCTCTGCCGTTGCGCCTCCCAGGAACGCGGCAATGACCGTATCCAGCGTAACGCGGGTACTGCCAACACGCGCCACGCCGTCGGCGTCTATTGTCAGGGGGACAGGCTGGGTTTCGATCATGAGAGCCATAGGTGTTCTCCTGCCGGTATTATACTGCCAAACAAATGCTGTAAACAAAAGGCTCTTTCAGTAAAGCGCCACCTCCCACCCTTTCATCTCCTCCCCCTCATACACGAACTTCGCCGAGAAAAACTTCTCCTCCTGCAGCCACTGGAAGAAAATGTGGTCGCTCGGCCATAAAGGCAGCGACTCTAACTCCGCGTTGGGAATCCATTTCAGGTAGCCCTCGCCGTTCTCTTTCAACTCTCCGCTGAATTCTTGCGCAGTGAACACGAAAACGTACCAGTCCTCGCCTTTGAAGCCGGGGAACATGAGCAGGCCGCGTAAACGTGGGTTTTCGATTGTCAGCTCGGATTCCTCGCGCACCTCGCGGATGACACATTCTTCCGGTGTCTCGCCCTCCTCGAACTTGCCGCCCAGGCCGTTCCACTTCCCGGCATGGATGTCGTCCGCGCGCTTGACGCGGTGGAGCATCAGCGTGTGGCCTTCATGACGCAGGTAACAAAGGGTGGCAAGAATCATCACTGATTTTGGGTGGTTATCTTCGTTCGTATCCCCAGTATGAAGCTGTACAACGAGATCAAGATCAGGGGCACGTGTAACAATGTCCAGTAGACGCCGCCGGATGGCTCTTTCATGAAAGCGATGACCAGTGTTATCACGCTGATGAGGATGCCAACGAACCCTTGCACCCTTAGCAGTAATAGATTTACCTTTGGGTAAATGAAGAGCAGCACAGTCAGATAAATCGGGGTCATCATGCAAAATGCAGTCGGGGAGTACGAAACGATAAAGTACCTCAGATGGAGCTGCCAGGTTTGGTCTGGATCCCAAAAAGCGAGCAAAGCCAGGGGAATAGCCCAATAGGGTTTGCGCTGGCTCTTATCCCAGGTGTAATCATTCTTGGGCGCCCACGCCTCCCAAAGCCAAAGCAGAAAAACAATCAGGTACCAGGCGAAAAGTTCACTGATCAACACCAGCCCGTATTTTTCGGTGACCACCGAGGTTTGTATAAATGCAATGTAGGCATAATTCAAGGCGACCAATAGTGAAAAAGCGCGGCCGAACCTCTTCCCCAACACCAGCAGGGCGACAATCAATAAGAGCACAAACAGATGCATGATCGGCATGGAGGCTTGGTACGTGAGCTTTTTGTTGTACACCTCATCGGATACATGCCAGATGAAACTGTTCAACTCACGCCAGTATCCCAGGCCGGTGCTGGCAAAGGGCGGCAGGATGGCAGGAACGAGGAAGGCCAATAGATAGAACCACCACTTGCGGGTAAGGCGTTCGACCTGTTGATAGAGATCCGTCTTCATGTTACCGGTCATTTCCTCTTCGGGCAAAAATCTTATCGCGAATTGCTCTGTAAACCGCAGGCAGCAGGATTGCCAGGTATACGCTCATCGGTACGATCCATAACCATCTAAGCGCCTGGAATCCGTATTCGAAAAAGAGAAAACCGAGATTGCCCAGCAGGACGGGAAGCCAGCCGACGGGCAGCGCATACAAGGTCAGCAGGTCAGCGGATTGGAAATAAGGGATGACCAAGGGGCAGGCGGCTGCCAGGGCGAGGAAGCGTCTCTCGCGCGGCAGGGGGAGAAGCAGCGGCAGCAGCCAGAGAACGAGGGCGGCCGGCCCGATCCAGCGCCAGAGGCTTATGGAGCCCCAATCATAAGGCGGGACATGCTGGATGCGCGTCAGAAGGTCTAGCGGCCAGTTCGGACGCCAGATCAAGGAGAGACCGGCAAGGATGGCGGGCAATACCAATATGCGCAGCCGCTCGGACCAGGTCACTTTAGCGCTCAGCCAGAGCAGCAACCCGAACGGTATTCCAATCTGGAATTTGGTGCTGGCAAGAAAGAAGCCCAGGCCAGCCAGGCGCCAGCGGCGGTGCGCGATTGCCCACCAGCCAAGCGCCAGCCCCCCAACCAGGATGCCGATGATCTGACCCAGGAATAGCGCGTAAAACATTTGAAATGTCAGCAGAGCCAGGGTCGTGTTTCCACCGAAGATGCGCGCCGCAAGGAAGAGACAGAGGATATTCAGGATATCCCACAGTACGTAACCCCACCAGTAAGGTATCCTGGCCCACAGCCAGAGAACGGGTAAAACCCAGTCTGCGTAATAGAACTGGAGCAGGTCGCCCTCGGCAGTTTTGACATAAACGTTGTAATCAAAGGGTTGGATGTGTAACTGCCCGTGCACCCAAAGAAAAATACCCACCGAACAAAGCGCAAGGGTAAGGGCGAACAATTCCCCGAGCGAAAGACGGGCGCGCAGGCGGGCATCCATTTCGGCAGCGGTCGTATCGAATTTGGCGAGGTTGGCGTGGAGGAAAGCCATGCAGTTTTGTTAGATGTAGAACCTCATCGGGTCAATCTCCTCACGCAGCAGGCGCAATTCCTCCGCGCTGGGCGGCTCATTCGCCCCGACCTTTTCCGGCATGACCAGCTCGAAGCCGGTGCTGGCGACCACTTCCTCGACCGTCACACCAGGATGCAGGGACTTGAGCCTCATGCGGCAGGTTTCAGGGTGGTAATCCATCAGCGCCAGGGTCGAGACGACGTAAGCCGGCCTGGTTCCGGGCGGAAGTCCGGCCGCTTCGCGCGCCCCGCGGCCGGTCAAAAATCCGGGCGTGGTCAGAAAATCCACTTTCGGGACGAAGCGGCGGGCGTCGTGTTGCATGATGGCGATGGTTTGCCAGCAGTGGCTGCCCACGTCGTTGCCGCCGCCAGAGCCGGGCAGGCGCACCTTGGGGTGGTCGTGGTCGCCGATGGTGACGCTGTTCAGGTTGCCGTAGGGGTCAATCTGCGCGCCGCCCAGGAAGCCGTAATCAATGAAACCGCGCTGGGCGGTCTCCATCGTATCGCAGATACCCAGGGCGGAGATGCCCTTATGAAAGGTGCGCGCCTCGCCGACGGCGCGCGGTAGTTCCTCCATGATCGCGCCGGTCCCGCCAAACTCGAAGACCGGGATGAGGTTCGGGGCGGTGGTCTTGGCGGCCAGCATGGCGGCCAGCATGGGGATGCCGGTGCCGATGAGGCAGGTCGTCCCATCCTCGAAGAGACGGGCTGCCACACAGATCATCAATTCAGTTTTGGAATAAGTCTGGTCAGTCATAAGTTTTTGCCTTTTTCATTCACCACGGAGCGCACAGCCTGCCCTCCCGCAGGGACATTGGGACGATGTGGCGGGCTAGGCCAGGAAGACCACAGAGAAATTTTTCTCTCTGTGCTCTCCGTGTTCTCTGTGGTTATCTCACTCGCGCTTCTCCCGCAGTTCGACAGCCTGTTGCAGGCGTTTTTCGCCGATGAGTTCAAGATATTCATCGTGGTTCTTGACGCCGAAGACATACTTATCGAGGTATTCTTTTGCCCCTTCAGCAGTCTTGCTCATCTCGACCCATTCCTTGATGCCCGCCTCGTCGCGCCCGTAAAGGTAGGCCATCTCGCCGGGATACGAGCCGTAGGGCGCATGGACGACCGCGTCCACCAAAAAATAGGGGATGACAGTGCGGTCAGGGTATTTTCGGATCTCCTCGGTCGGGATGATTTCCTCGGCGCTGATGATGAGCCGCTTGCAGGCGCGTGACATTTCCAGGGCAAAGCCGCTGATACCCTCGATCTGGCAGTTGCCATGTTTATCGGCGCGGTGAACATGGATGAGGGCCACGTCCAGGATCAGGGCGGGCAGCAGGGCAACCTTGATGCCGGTGAACGGGTCTTTGACAACCTTGGCCGCGCTGTATTTCAACATGTCGGTGCCGAGCATGGAACGGGTCGGCAGGAAGGGCACGCCCATGGCAGCAGCTTTCATGCGCCACGAGATGGCGGCATTCGACCACTCGACGCAAGTCTCGACCTGGCCGGACTCTACGGCGCGGCGCAGGCTGGGTGGTATCCCATAGACCTCCAGGCCGATGTAGGTGATGTCCAGTTTCTTGACGATGCCGGCGGCCAGCCACAGATCCAGTTCGAGCACGCCCTGTCCGCAGACGCGCAGGTCTTTCCTGCCCTGTCGCACCACCTCGCGCGCCAGCGACATCGGGCAGCGTACCGTGCCGTACAGCTCGGTGCCGATGTAGCAGCCATCGTAGACGAACTGGCGGATGGCCTCTTGCTCGGTCATCACCTTATCCACGAGCTTGCGGGATTTCTTGGTGCGGTTCCACTCGCGGAATTCATCCAGATCGAATGGCTGGATGAGTTCTTTGATGCCGGATTCCAACACTTCCATGCGTGCCTCCTTGATGGTCTCGAATTTCAGATTCCTTCCAAGAATTTCTCGACTGCCCCTACAAATCGTTCGGCGGATTGAAGCAGTTCTGTCGCTCTCTCCTGGTCAATTGTGATGAGTTCGCGATAATCCCCGAATTGACGGAGATCGAAAGCCTTATGGAGAGCCTTGCTCATTTCTAAGGGGAGCTTGCCGGTCTTGATAAAATGCTGGTCAAATAACGCGATCACGCCGCTATGTTTTGCAGAGCCTTTTCCCTCCAATGTCAATAATGCGAGCGTCGCATAGGACATGGCATAGTAGGCCCGGTTGACTACGCTTTCTGGGCTGCCGCCCTGGTCAAATAGCAGACGAGCATCCAGAAGGGTTTCATGGGCGCGCTGCATTCGGTATTGGATGAGTACTTGTTTGTCTGAGGAAGTGCTCATACTGCAAATCCCTCCCGTGCTACAGCCTGGAAAAACGGGGAGGCTGAAAGTTGCTGGAGTTCTTCCTTCGTCGCTGGGACGATGGAAATGACTTTCCCGCCGTTAAACCCTACTTCCCATGCCGCCTCCAGCGCCGTATCTAGCGTGCAATTGCGCAGATCGGGTAACACAACCAAAACATCAATATCCGATTCTTCTGTGGCTGTTCCCCGTGCTTGCGAGCCGAAAAGCTTCACTTTGACGGGGACACCCAACCGCGTGGAAAGGATTCGGCGCAAGCTCCGCACCAGATGGAGGGTTTCTGAGTTTGGTTTGTTCCTCGGGGTTTTCTCATCCTGACTTGTCATGGAAGAAATCTCCTGCTCTAGATTATATGCGTTTTTTGTATAATCCTATCAACTTGGTCAGTGCCGAACCCGTTTTCTACGAGGAAACGGGTTTGTTGTCAGATCATTTGTGATACGTTCCCATCAACTCGGCGTAGCTCAAAATGTGGCCTTCCATGGCGGCCAGCAGCGCGGACTTGCTCGCGCCGGACTTCAATTCGAGGACTGTATCGAGGGCATAGAGTTTGAAAAAGTAGCGGTGCGTGCCTGAAGGCGGGCAAGGGCCGCCATAGCCCAATTTGCCCCAGGAATTCTTCCCCTGCAGGCTGCCATCAGTAAGTTGGGCGTCGGGCCGAATGTTCTCGGTCAAACCGCGCGCCGAGGCCGGAATGTTGTAGATGACCCAATGAACCCATGTCCCGGCCGGAGCGTCGGGGTCGTCCATGATGAGGGCAAGGGACTGCGTCCCGGCCGGCGGCGCGTCCCAAGAGAGCGGCGGAGAAATATCTTCGCTGGTGCAGGTGTACCTGGCTGGGATGGAATTGCCTTGCGTGAAAGCTGTGCTGTTAAGTGTCATGGACATAGTTTCCTCCGGCAGGGTCGGTTCGGTCGGGCTGCATGAGGTAAGAACCAGTGTCAGCCCGAGGGCGAGTAGAAACCAGGATTTCATAGTGGTACTTCGTAGATGTATTCGGGCATATCAGTCAGAGAACGCTCCCGACCAGGTTTCGAAGCGGCGGCCTTCGCGTTCGTCGTCTTTGAAGAACGAGAGGTAGGAGAGCACCTGGTAAGGGATGAATTTCTGTTCTTCGGGTTTGAAGACGGCCAAATCATAGTAAGTGTGCCAGGTGCCCGAGTTCATGTACATCTGGTTGGTCGGGCGCGGCATGGATGGGATGGAATCCAACGGGACGATCTCGTGGTGGTGTGTGTGGCCGTAGACGATGAATTGGGCTGTGCGGTTGAGAAAAGCGTGCTCTTTCAGGGCGTGCTTGGCAAAGGTGATCTCTCCAGACCAGAACTGCTTGCGGATCCAGACAACCAGTTCATCAATATCCTTGAACGAGAAGCGGTCGGTCAGCTTGACGATCAATTTCAAGCCGTCCACAACGTCGAGTTTGAACTTCTTATCGGCTGCGCGCACGAACGGCAGGGCCAGGAACTCGTCGCTCAATTCGTCCCAAACATCTTTGATCTTCTTCTGATCGGCCAGGCTGACGTTGTTCTGCCGCAACTGGCCGCTGATCCATAACGGCGTGGCCAATGCCGGGCGGACGTTCACCAGCTCGCGCAGGCTCTCGAGGATGCCGGGCGGCAGCTCTGCTTCCAGGCGTTGCTGCGCCACGACCGGGAAACGGTTGAGCACCTCGATGGCGAATGCATCCCCCAGCGTGGCGGCATCCCGGCCTCTATCGTTGCAGTAGTTAAACGAGTCGTACAGGTCGCCGTGTTGGGCGAAAACCTTGTAACTGGCGAACAATCGCTGGAGCGTTTCCGAATCTTTGACTTCGTGCGGGAAAGGCGAGTTTGGATTCGCCAGACCGAATGCTGTGATGATCTCCTGGCGGATTTGATCGAAGGCTGGGCCGGGGATGTGGTAGTACCAGTCGTGATTGCCGACCATGTAATGGATGCGCACGGGCACCGTCACCTGCTCTTTGGCATTCAGCGCAGCGCGGCCGCTACGGTCAGCGGGCGGCAAGCGGACGAATTTCCCTTCAGCGATGGCGTGCAGGGTCTCTATGGCCTCGGCGTTGTACTTGAGGATGGCTCGGGTGATGGCCTGGACTTTCGCAGCATACTCCGGCGCGTGGATGTCTGTCCACGGGCGCACATAACCCGGCTCGCCTGGGCTTTTATCCAGCCACAACGTGGAGTGCAGCGGGTCGAGGATGTCGCCCAGCAATAGGATGTCAATGCCCGCCAACGGGCGATACTTTTTGTCTGCCCGCCAGGAGGCGTTGAAAGCCAGCTCGTTCAGCCGGGCAGCGAAAAGGCGGAAAGCGCTGGCGGAGATGGGCTTGCCGCAGGTGCCATCTACCAGATGAAGATCGCTAATGACGATGAGCATCGTATGCCTCCTCCAAAATGAAATTACTCCTCTCCACCCCCGTCATCCGCCACACTTGGCTGATCCACCCGCACCACCTCCCCGTGGACGTTGATCACGACCCGGAAACCCACCATGCCCATGTAGGCGCGCCCCTCTTCGGGAATGCCGGTTTGCAGGAGGTTGTCGAACTGTTGGTCAATGTTCTTGAGCTGTTTCTCGATCATGGCCTTGGAGAAGATATCCTCCGTGCCAAGCATCTTGGCGGTCTGCTCGCTGAGCAAATCTTCCTTGCCGCTGATCTGTTGGCGCATCATCTCCAGCACCTGGCGGTCCACCTTCTCGGAAAGGATGTGCTGGCGGAATCCGGCGTCGTCCACCACGTAACAGGGATCTTCTCCCACGTATGCCGCCTCGACTGAGCGGCCATTCTCATCTACCACTAAACCGGCGAAAAGAGGTTGGCGCGGCATGGTTCAACTTCTCTGCTTTCCTTCGATGATCGCCAGCAGGGCGCCGGCGGCAATGCCGAGGCGGCGATCCAGTTTGTTGGCGGTATCCATGCTGAAATCCAGGATCATTTGGTAGGCGAAGGGGTTGAACTTCTGGCGCAGGTCTGCCACGCGCTCGTCGCCGAGGGTGATGTCGTAGTTCTGGGGTAGGAACGAGCCGAGCAGGAAGCGGCGCAGCAGCGCCTGTCCGACGCTGTCCTCGAACAGCATCCCGATGGGCTGATCGCCAGCGTCCAGCACTTCCCACTCATCGCGCAGCATGGAGTGCAATCCCTTGCGGCGCAGCACGCCGACCTTCTGGTTGTTGTACGCTTCGATCACGTCGTAGGCCGCCGAGAAGTCAATGATATTGCGCGCCTGGATCAAGAGAAGCTCTTGCGTCTTGCTCTCGTCGCCGAAGACGCGGATATCTTCGCGCAGGCGGAACATCTTCTGCTCGACGTAAAGCACCAATTCGCCGTTGGGATTGTAGAAACGCAGCTTGCCGGTCAGGGCAAAGACCTGGCGTTTGAGCAAATAATTAGACCATGAAAAAGCGGGGTTCATTGGGCCTCCTTTGGTGGGTATGTTCGATAACCTGTACGTTGGTGCCGGCGCCGGGTTCATAGACGTAGCGCTGGTCGGGCGGGACGGCCGGCAGCGTCCAGCGGTAGAGCCACTTGGCGGCCGGCGGCGAAAGGTTGATGCAACCGTGACTGTGCGGCGTCCCATAATCATTATGCCAGAAGGTGCCGTGAAATGCAACTCCATTTTCTGTGATGTAACCGTCCCACGGCACGCCGGTCAGGTCGTAGAGGGCCGCCTCGCTCTCGCCGCCGACCATGTGGGCGGTGGGACGTTTGTGGAAGGTTTTGAACCAGCCGGTTGGCGTGCCGAATTCAGCTTTGCCAGTGGAGGCGCGCGCCCTGAACACTTGCCGCTCGCCCTCGTAAGCTATCACAGTTTGCTCGTCCAGGCGCACCTCGATGTACTTATCCTCCGGCGGAACATCTGGCGAGAGGGGAGTTAGCTCCTCGGCTGGAAGGATGCGGACGTTGTAAGGGCGGATGTAATAGTACGCGGAGTAGAGGTGATCGTAAGCGCGGTACCACAGGCTGCCGTCGCGCTTATCCACGGCAATATCCTTGATCCAGTGTGCCGTGGCGTAATACAGGCGCGCGCCGGGGAAAGGGGTGCGGTTGATGCCCCACCAGGATTCCGAATAGGGGATGGTGATCTCGCCAACCGCGCCCGCTTCGGGCAGGTCTGTGACGACTTCGTTGAGGCGGGTCTCGACCGGCTGGATGCCGCCGGAGTAGACGTAACCCTGCTCGCCAATGCGGTACCAGGCGCGATTGTAATCCTCCAGCTTGCCGCCGGTCACCTGCTCACTGATCTCCAGCACCGAGTCGCGCCGGAAGGTGCTGACCCTGTTGCCGCTCTTGGACGGCGCGTCGTAGACCGAGACGCTGTTGTAGGCGACGCGTCCCTGCATCGTACCGGCGGCCCGCGCAAGGCTTGCACTGAGCCGAAGCCCTGCCTGTCCTGGCCGACAGGCCAGGGAGCGTAGCGAAGGGTCAGTCGAAGTGCTTGCACTGAGCGCAGTCGAAGTGTCGAGGTGGAGTCCCGGCCCCAGGAGTCCGATCAGCCCCGCTGCGCTCAATTTGAGAAAATCGCGCCGGGAGATCGCGCCGTCCCTATTCAAAGACGTCCACTCCCGTGCCGTACTTTTCGTAGACCATTTGCTCGTTGGGCGGGACGACCGGCTGAGTCCAGCGGTAGAACCACTTGGCTGCCTGTGAGGTCAGGTTGATACAGCCGTGGCTGCGCGGGTGGCCGAAGTCGTTGTGCCAGTACGTGCCGTGCAGGGCGACGCCGGTTTCAGTAATGTAAGAGACCCAGGGCACGCCGGGCAGGTCGAAGCCGTTGGAAGCCAGGTCGCCGGCAGCCATGTGCCGGAAGGGACGTTTGTGGTAAGTCATGTGATGTCCCACCGGCGTGGAATACGTGCCGTTGCGGAAGCGCCCGCCCGAGGCGATGCGCGCCATGAAGACGGGATTCTGGTCTTCGTAGGCGATGGCGACTTGCTCGTTCAGGCGCACCTCGACGCGTTTGAGCTGGCTGGGAAAATCCGGCGAGAGCGGAGCCAGTTCCTCGGTCGGGATGATGCGCAGGTGCTCCGCCTGGGCGTAGTAATGGAATTTCCACTTATCGTCGTACACCTTGTACCAGGGATTGCCGTCTGCATCCTGTACCAGCCCGACGGCCCAATGCGTGGTCTCGTAATAGAAGCGGTAAGCGAACTCCTTATCCTTCCCGGCGTCCCAGCGGGCGTCGGTGTAGGGGACGGTCACCTCGGCCAATGCGCCTTCTTGTGGCAGAATGCTGACCGACGGATTGAGCAGCGTCCGCACCGGCTGGACCGCGCCTGAGTAGGCGTAACCGTCCTCGCCGATCTTGTACCAGACGCGGTTGAAGGCTGTCTCATCCTCGCTGATAACGATGCCAATGATTGGCAGGACGATGTCGCGCCAATAGGCCTTGACCACCTGGCCAGTGAGGGCTGGCGTGTCGTACACGTTGAGGGTAGGCGTGGTCACGCGGCCTTGCTGGTTCGGGTCGAATTGGGCCAGGGCCGGTTCGAGGTCGAGCTGGGGCAGGAACAGGCCCAGCAGCCCCGCGCCGGTCAATTTCAGGAAGTCGCGTCTGGAAATACCGAGATCGGACATTTCACGTCCAAGACCTCACATGTCCCCAAGACCTGTGAGGTTTGTGAATTAATGCAATACCGCAAAAGTCACTCGAGGGTGAAAAACCTTGCCAAGAGACTCGCCCCTTCCTTGTCATTCTGAGGGCGTACTTTGCCCGAAGAATCCCACCCGCAACGGGAGACCCTTCAGTCGCTGAAGAGCGCTCCCTCAGGGTGACAAAGTTAGTTTTGCGGTATTGCGAATTAATAGTGTACATTTACCAACGTCCCAACCGAGGAAAAGTAGTACAGCCACTCCGCGTCGGGAATGCTCAAGTTGACGCAGCCGTGGCTCATCGGCGTGCCGAAGTTGTGGTGCCAGTACGTGCCGTGCAGACCGTAACCCTTGTAGAAATACATCGTATACGGCACGTTCGGCAGGTAATAACCGGGACCGGACATGTTGGCATAGCGCAATTTTATATAAATGTGGTATTGCCCGGTGACGGTCGGGTGCTGCCAGGTGCCGGTCGAGACGAGGAAGCTGTTCACCACCACGCTGCCCTCGTAGGCGTAGACGCGCTGTTGCGAAAGGTTCACGTCAATCCAGCGTTCGCCGTCTCCGCCGGGCAAGGGGACAGGCGTGGGCGGTTCGGAAGTGGGGATCACCTCCGGCGTATCGGTCGGCAGCGGGGTTGACGTGGGTGTGAAGGTCGGCGTCGGCGTGGGTGTATTCGTTGGCGTGGGCGATGCGGTCGGCGTGGGCGTATTCGTTGGTGTGGGGGTAAAGGTCGGTGTATAGGTCGGCTTGAGCACCTCCGCCGCCGCGCCGGGCAGGGTGGGCGTCATCTGCGGGAGAGAGATGTTCTCCCGGATGAAGGCCAGCGCTGGCGAGGCGTTTCCTGGCCAGGCGGCCCAGGCGATGGGGAGGCAGGCCAGGAAGAGCAGCAAGGGCAGGAAGGAGCGCCGCCGCGTTTCCAGAGTTTTCCCCTGGATGACAGGAGGCTGTCCCCGGACTTCAGCGGAATCATCTGAACGTCCGATCTGGAGCGGCCCGCTGCGTGCCGGACCGCTCGGCTCCCGCAAAGACATCGGGACGGTGTGAGCGCTCTGGTTGCCGATTGCGCAACCATTCGCGGCGAAGCCCTCGGCCTGCGTGCCGCGACCATCGGCCTCTTTCTTCACTGGCGCGTTGGGCTGCGTCTGCGCGCTGCGCGCCAGCTGCGCCGCTGGCTGTGAGCGTTTGGCTTCCTCCTGTCTCAGGCGTTGGACTGCCCAGCTCATCCCCTGGCGGGCGCGTTCGCTTTGCGGGTTGGCCTGCAGTGCACGTTTCAGGTAGGCTACGCTGGCGCGTGGACTGGCTAATGCGGCCAGGATCAGCCAGGGCGCCTCCAACTCTGGGGCGGCAGCCGCGGCGAACTCGGCCCAGCGGCGGGCGGCCTGTCGGTGGCCGCGTTGCAGCTCCAGCTCGGCGTTCTGGATTGCCTGGCGTGCAGAGGTGGGGTCGCGGTTCATGGGATGGGCGTAGCATTCGTTGGCGGGATGGGCATCGGCGTGGGTTCGACGCTCTCGGTATTGAGATAGCACAAGATGCCGGCGACGATGCCGTTGGCGATCCAGTCGGGGTGCTGGGTCAGGATGTCGTAATCCAGGTACAGGAATCCGGTCTCGATGATAGCGGCGGTGGTGCGCGGATTGATCTCCTCGAAGGCGTGGTAATCGGTCATATCGTTGGTAATGCTTCCGGCATGGAAGGGCAGGCCAGTGACGCCTCCATAACGGTCACTCAGGCAAGCGGTCAGGCGGCTGGCCAGGTTAGGGTCGCGGCTGCTCTTCGCTGCGGCCACTTTGAATCCGGTTGCCTGGTCATTGATATACGTACATGAGTCGTTGTGGATGGATAACAGCACCGTGGCCTGGTAACCATCCAGGCGCGGGTCGAATTCCTGCATCAAATCCACCTGGAAACCCTGGGCGGTCAGTTTTTGCTGAACCAGGTTGGCGATGCTCAAGTTGACTTGCTGCTCGGTCGTGCCGTTGTCGCAGACGGAACCCGAATCGTAACCCCAGTGCCCGGCCACGATGCCGATGCGTTGCGTCTGCTCGGCGGTGGGGAGCACCGGGTTGGCGCCTGCCTGGGGGGTGAGCAGCAGGTTGAATCGTTCGCCCAGGCCGCCCGTCAGCATCTTCGGCGAGAAGCCGGTGAACAGGGTCGCCAGCAGGATGGCGACGCTGAGCGTGGTCTGCAAGATGCGCCCGGTGCGGATCCGTTCCTGCGGGCGAATCCTTTCGGGTGGTGGCGAAGGGGGAGGCGAAACTTCCATATTCACTGCAATAGTACCTTAATATACCTCCGAATAGCAAGCCTTTTCTATAGGTGGTTATCTGCATCTGTTTGCGCCCTCTGGAGGGAATTAATACCCTCTTTAGGAAGGGGGATTCTTGCTACCACGGAGTCCAATGTCTCTGACATTGGAAGCAACAAAATGGCTTGACGCTAAACCTTCCCGCAGGTATGATGAAGTCAGGAGGTAGCCGATGAGCGAGAAACTCACCCAGGAAGAAAAACAATTGCTCTTGAAGCTGGCGCGCCAGGCACTCGAAAGCGGCGTGCGCGGCCAGCCCCCGCCACCCCTCGACCAGTCTGCGCTGACAGCGGTTTTGCGCGCCGAAGGCGCCTCGTTCGTCACCCTGACCGAGCGCGGCGAGCTGCGCGGCTGCATCGGCGCGTTGGAACCCTCCCAATCCCTGGCGGAAGACGTGCGCGAACACGCCATCGCGGCCGCCTTGCAGGATTATCGCTTCCCGCCGGTGGAGGAGCACGAGCTTCCGCAAATCGAGATCGAGGTCTCGCGCCTGACCCTGCCGCAGCCGCTCGAATACACCACAGCCGACGATCTGCTCGACAAGCTGCGCCCTGGCCCTTCGACAGGCTCAGGGCAGGCTGTGGACGGCGTTATCCTGCAGGATGGCTTTCGACGGGCGACCTTTTTACCGCAGGTCTGGGAGAAGGTGGCTGACAAGGAAGAGTTCTTATCCCATCTCTGCCTGAAGATGGGCGCTTCGCCTGATCTCTGGCGGCGAAAGCATCTGGAGGTGTTGGTGTATCAGGTGGAGGAGTTTCACGAATAGCCCCCGAGGATTGATACAATCCAAAAGTCGCACTAACAAAAATCTTATAAAAAATGCTCACTCACGACCGTGGCGCGGAAACGATTGAAGAAAAGAGGTTTAATGGAAAAGGCCCTCGAGACGATCCCACCCATAAAAAAACCTGGAAGTAATAATTCACTGCCAGTATAATCCAAAGGAGATTGGCAGTTTGCTCAAACGAGTCATTTTAGATAAGCGAGGTTACATGCGTGAAGTAATTGCAGAAATTGAAGCCTGGCGCAAGGAAGGCAAGCGGGTTGCCATTGCAACAAATGTCAAAAAGGATGGCGCGTCACTGCGCCCGTTGGGCGCTAAGATGGCAATGACAAGCGGCTATGAAATTGCCGGTTCCTTGACAGGCGGTTGCATCGAGAGCGCGGTGTACGAAGAGGCTCAGGCAGTGATCCATAGCGGCGCGCCGAGGTTGGTCCGCTATGGCGTGCCGGACGATGAAAGGCCCTGGGAAATCGGGCTGAGTTGCGGCA
>Ga0210022_1000216_pt1 | contig 42965 bp, 33 predicted proteins | sample CryGeymeta201520_FD_183984 | JGI IMG/M metagenome (GOLD analysis project Ga0210022, IMG submission 183984) | Groundwater microbial communities from Crystal Geyser aquifers in Utah, USA - Crystal Geyser metaG 2015-20 (SPAdes) (version 2) | ecosystem: Environmental > Aquatic > Deep subsurface >... | reverse complement strand
GTGCTGGTCGTGCCAGTGAGGGTATTGGTATTGCCCGTCACAGTGTTGGTTGAAGTCCCGGCATTGCCGATGAGGTTCGTTCCACCCAACACGCTGACGGTATTGCTGGTGCTACCAACCGTCACCGAACCTGTCGTGCCGCCCGTGCCGATATTGGTTATGTTTGCACCCGCCGTATCGTTGACGTTCAACGTGGCACCCAGAGCGGTCAAGGTTCCGGTCGAATTACCGATTGCCGTGATACCTGTTCCTGTGCCGAGATTCGTCGCACCCGAACCCGCCGCGTTGACATTAGCTGTACCCAGCACGGTCGTGGTGCTTAGAGAGTTACCGATGTTTGTTCCGGTTGCACTGACACCGGTATTGATGTCAGTCACACCGGTTGCCGTTGTCGTACCCAGGATAATGTTGGTCGAGGTCGCCGTACCCACATTGTTGGCAGTCGCGCCCACCGTACCGATATTATTGGTTGAACCGGCCACAGCACCGATGGTATTGGTCGAAGCCACAGCCGAACCTATGATGTTGATCGCACCGTCCAAGCCGGTGTTGCCCAACACACCCAATGTACCGCTCAAGGTGGTGTTGCCTGTCACACCCAATGTACCGCCCACTACGGTACTGCTGGTAGCACTACCGATAGTCGTCGTTGTTATTCCGACGCCGGTGTTGATGTTCGTTGTCCCCTGAAGAGAGGATGTCCCGGTGGCAGTTAAATCGACAGTATTAAGGGCTGTCACACCGGTCACTGCGCCCGCAGCTATATTAACAACAGTGGCTGTTGATCCCGCTGGTGCTGGAGTACCATCGCTGACGAGCACATCACCGATAGCCGCATACGCGCCATTCGTAAAAAGCGCCGCAACGGTGACCGCCAAAAGTTTTTGTTTAAAATCGCCATGCTTTATGTTCTTCATGGGATTGGGTTTTATATCAAACTGCGCATAATTTTTCATACTATTCGACCCCTTTTAAAGTGAATCCCTCTGTCCAGACAATGTGTTGAGTTTAAGAGGGTAACCTTTCGCATACAGCGGAACGGCGCTGCCCCGGTTTTCTGCTTCTTTTTTTTCTATTTCTGAGCGTGTCTTTTCTGTCGCACGTTATTTATCCATAATCCCTGCTCCGCCACCGCTCGCTGTTCGGTAGACCTGATCCGGCATGAGATAGCCCAACGACTGGTGCTACCTCGGCGCATCGTAATACGCAAAGATGTAGTGGTCAAGGTAATTTCGGACACAGGTAATTTCGGACGCGTTGATAGGACATTTTGCTGCTTGCTGCTCAAACCTAACGGGCATGGAAAAGTAACCACCCCTGATGATGAAAGGGTTCTCGCAGGGAGGTTGCCCTGTGGGCAACCACTCGCAAACTCGCCATGCCCGTTAGAAAAAGCTCGTCACGCCTTCAACCGCGATGCATATGGCGAGAGCAACGCTAAACACTCCAAAGGTTTTTTGTATTGACGGCGGACTGGATTGCCACGACCTACGTCCTCACGCCACATGTCTCGCGGCTAAACTGGCAATATCAATACACCGTTTCCTTCTTGATGCTGATGCAACCCTGATCTGCCGGCATCAGATACACCTTGGCGTAGGGTCCGCCATCCAGCGTCTGGATATGTTGACGCAATGGCTTGACGCGCTTGAACCCCGGGAACGAGGCGGCAACCTGATCGCAGGTACCCCCCCAATAGGTGATAGCCTCATAACTTCCATCGCAGGCAGTCGTAGACGGACTGAAAGCTGTCGTCACATACGACAAACCATTATTGCCCTGCACTTCCATCGAAACCGAAGTAAGGCCGCGATCTGGTTCGCGCGGATTGATGAACACGCTGGCACCGCTGGTGGTACCCGCTGTCAGAAAATTACTGAGCTGATCTATGCGACCGAGGCACTGCCGGACACCGCTCTGTGCGGCGTAATTGGCAACAGCACCCATTGATGGCTTAGTCTCTGGTTGAGCTTTTTTGGCAACTGGTGCGGCCAACGCCGGTATTGCAATAAACACGACCAGAAATGCGTACTTAGCCGACCGAGTGTATCGAGAGAAGGTTTTCATGATGCTCCAGCATGGATAAAGGGTCGGAAGTTTAGCATGCCTCAGGGGAACAACGCCAAGCAGAAATAAAGATGGCTCGGATGATCCGATTTCACGGTATTGCTACTCATTACCTTGCCCACTATCTTGGCTGGCGAAGGATGATCGATCCGGCTCATGGCTCCCTGTCGCCTCGCGCTGTTTTGTTTGCAGCACTCGGTATGGGCAGAGTTCAACAATTAACGATGACATAGCCTATAGAAAAGATCGGCGTGCATGCTCATCATCAGGTAACTGTCCGACCATGTTAGGCGCGACGTCTGCCGCCGAGTCACGAAACCAGTGAATAAACAATAAATCAGTATTTCCTCAGCTCCGCCCTTCCTCGCGCCTGCGCAGCACGCGCCACAGCCACACGGCGGACAGCAGCATGGCCGCAGCCATCAGCCACAGCGGCCAGCGCACGGGGCGGTTCCACTCGCGGCGCAAGCGATCGCGCCAGCCCGCATCCACGCGCCAGTATTTGAGTTTGTTGTTGGCCATGACGTTGGATTTGACGTTATGCAGCCAGCCGTGTTGCAGGATGTAGTTTTTGGGGTGGAAGCCCCATAGCCAGGGGCTATCGCGGCGCAAAATTTCCAGCATCCGGTCTATCAGCGCCTGCCGCGCTGGGCTGTTTTCCATGTTTTTCATCTGCTCGAACAGGCGGTCGTATTCGGGGTTGCTGTAGTTGGCGGCATTCTCGCCGCCTTTGACGACTTTGCCTTGCGCGCCTTGCAGCAAAAACAAAAAGTTTTCCGGGTCGGGATAATCGGCGTTCCAGCCGAAGTAGAACATCTGCGTGTCGCCCCGGCGGATTTTGTCCTGGAAGCGGTTGTAGTCGGTGCTGCGCACGTCCAGTTGCACGCCGATTTTGTCGAACTGCTTGCGCAGCCAGTCGAGGCGCGACTTGTTGCCCACACCGTTCGCGGTGGTGTCGAGGTGGATGACCAGCGGCTGTTTGCTCACCGCGTCCACGCCGCCGGGATAGCCCGCTTCGGCGAGCAAGCGTTTCGCTTCGCTTATCGGTTTGCGCTGCGCTTTGCCGTCCACCCAGTCGTAAACATAATGGTTCAACCCGGCCTCGCCGTCACGGTAGCCGAAAAGGCCGGGCGGGATGGGCGATTGCGCCGCGATGCCGCGCCCGTTGGCAAAAATCGAGACAAACTCCTCGAAATCCACCGTGATGGCAATGGCGCGGCGCAGTTTGCCAGCCCGTTCCGAACTGCCGCCCACCACCGGGTCCAGCCAGTTGAAACCGGTGTACATAGTGGAAGTGGCGACGGCGGTGGAGAGCGTGATGCCCTGCTTTTGCATTTCGTCGGTGACGGCTGCCTCGCCGCCCACGCTGACCTGCACCGCCTGATCGAAACTGTCGGAGCTGATGCCGGACGCGTCGTAATAGCCCTGCAAGAACTTGTTCCAGTAGGGGATGGTTTCCTTTTCCAGCGAAAACACCACCTGGTCAGTCAGCGGCAGAGGCTTGCCCGCATCCGCCAATAAAGACGCATCGCCCGGCTCGCCTGCTGCCGGATAAAGTTCGCTGTGGTAATTCGGGTTGCGCGTCAGCACCATGCGCCGGTTCGGGTCATTCTCCGACAAATAATAAGGCCCGCTGCCCACCGGCCACCAGTCCAGCGTCAAATTGCGTTGCTTCATGCCGGGCTGGACGTAAAAACGCTCCGCCTCCTGCGGCATGGGCGCGAAGAACGGCATCGCCAGCCAGTAGGCGAACTGCGGGTATTTGCCGCGCACCGTGATGCGGTAAGCGGTATCACTCACCACCTGCACGCCCGACAGCGGATAGGCATCCAGGTCGAGGTAAGCGCCGGGATGCTGCTGCGCCGCCCGTTGCAGGGTCGCGGCATACTCCTTCAGCCCGACGATGTATTCGCCCATCACCCCGGCGATCGGCGTGTGCAGCTCGGGATGAACCAACCGCTTGATTTGATGGACATAATCTGCCGCCGTCACGCGCCGCGTGGCGCGCTGCGGAAAGTCGTTCAGCGCGTGGATGCCGGACAACGCGTCTTTGGACAAGGACAAATTTCCTGCCACAAAAGCCGGATGTGGCTGGTAGCGCATGTCGGGCTTTAGGTGAATTTCATACACGCTGAAGGCGATCTGTTCGGCGGGCGCGTTATCCGGCAAGGGGCGGCGTCGGCTATCCAGATAAGTGACCGCAGGCATCGCGCGGGCCGCCAGCGGCACCAGTTGATACGGGCGTTTCAGGTAATGGTATTGCAGCGGCGGCGCGTAGATATTGGCGAGCAAGTCATACTCGTTCTCGCTGTAGGCCTGCGCCGGATCGAGATGCTTGGGGCGTTCGGTGAACGCGGTATAGAGAATGGACTTGCCCGCATCCGAGGCCGGATAGGGGTTATTCCACCCGTCGCAGGCGGACAGCAGCAAAAACAACGAGCCAAGCAGACAATAATTCAGGAGACGTTTCATGGCGCGAGAGTGTAGCGGAATCGGCCAGCCCCGTCATGGACATGGTTGACATGACACCCGGTTTGCACAACACTGCGCGGCACTACTTCCAGCGCATTTCCCAATAAAAACTCATGAATTCAGACTGGCAAACTTTTCTTACCCAACAGGGTGCAAGCGTAGATTCGACTATCGTGCAACATTTTGGCGATCCCGCCGCCGAACTGACGGCTACCGAGCAAGGTACGGTGCTGTGCGCTCTCGGACAATTCGCCACGCTGCGCGCCAGCGGCATTGACGCGCAAGCCTGGCTGCAAAACCTGTTGAGCAACGACATCCGCGAAGTGACCGGCAGCCGCGCGCAATGGTCGAGTTTCAACACCGCCAAGGGCAGAATGCTGGCGACGTTTTTGATCTGGCGCGACGGCGACGACTATCTGCTACAACTGCCCGCCACGCTGGCCGACACGCTGCGCCAAAAACTGGGCATGTATGTGCTGCGCGCCAGGGTCAAGCTGACCGACGCGAGCAACGATCTGATTTCATTGGGTTTATCAGGTGAGAATGCGCAGACGATGTTACTGGAGCATTGCCCCGAGCTGCCGCAACAGCCGCTGGAGATGGTCAAAATCAATGACCAGACCGGCAACATCATCCGTTTAAACGACACGCGCTTCCAGCTCAACACCACGCCGGAACACGCGCAAACGCTTTGGCGTGCGCTATCGGGTCGAGCCAAGTCCGTCGGCAGTCCCTGCTGGGACTGGCTCAACGTGCGTGCCGGGATTCCGTTCATCCTGCCGCAGACACAGGAACAATTCGTGCCGCAAATGGCGAATCTGGACCTGCTCGGCGGCATCAACTTCAAAAAAGGGTGCTACCCCGGACAGGAAATCGTCGCGCGTATGCATTACCTCGGCAAGCTCAAGCGCCGCATGTATCTGGCGCATGTCGAATGCGACGTTGCGCCGCAGGCGGGCGATGCAGTATTCAGCGCGGACATGGCCGACCAGCAACCTGCGCAGCCTGGCGGCATGATCGCCAACTCGGCGGCGGCACCTTCCGGCGGCTATGACGTGTTGGCGGTGGTGCAGATCAGCAGCCGCGAAACCCAGACCTTGCACCTCAAATCCCGGCAAGGCGCGATACTGACCTTTGCGTCGTTACCCTACCCCTTGCCATGAACCTGCCCGCCCAGCTATTTACCCACGATGTGCTATGGCTGGGCAATTTGCTGTTTTTCATCGTACTGGTACAGGCCTTGAAACGGGTGGAATGGCGCGACCTGTTCGGCAACGAAATCCGCACCAGCGCGCTCATTGCGCTGGTGCTGTTCACCCCGGTTTTCTGGCTTCTCAACGCGGGCATTCATCCAGGTTTCAACTTTCACCTGGTCGGTTCTACGCTGTTCCTGCTGCTGTTCGGCTGGCCGGTCGCGCTGCTCGCCCTGACGCTGGTGATGCTGGCAACCTGGTTGTACTCCGGCATAGACCTTACCTCGGTCGGCCTGAACGGCCTGATGATGCTGGCCGTGCCGATGTTATTCAGCGAAGCCCTGCTGCGTTTCAGCCAGCGCGCGCTGCCGAAAAACTTCTTTGTATTCGTGTTGTTGAATGGCTTTGCCGGTGCGGGATTAGCCACCCTCGCGATGATGTCCGCCACCACGCTGTTATTGCTGGGAGGCAGCCACTACACCTGGGCGCAAATTCAATACCATTACCTCATCCCCGCGCCCATCCTGATCTTCGCCGAAGCCTTCGCCACCGGCGCGTTCATCACCGCCTTCACCGTCTCCCAGCCGGAAGCGGTGAAAAATTTCAGCGTAGCCGATTATTTAACGGGCAAATGAACGCCAGCCGCATCTTGAGGTGCGGCAAGCCGGCATCCATGAACACCCGGCCTTCCTCGACAAATTCAAAACGCTGATAAAACTTGACGGCATGAAGCTGCGCGTCCACCTCCACCTGCGGGAAATCGTGCGCCTGCGCATAGTCCAGCAACGCCTCCATGATCGCCGTGCCGACCTGTCGCTTGCGCCACTTCGGCAACACGGCGATGCGCCCGATATGCCCGTCCGCCCGCATCCGGCCACAGCCTATCGCCACGCCTTCTGGGGTCAACACCAGCGCGTGACGGCAATGTTCGTCCAACCCGTCCCACTCCAACTCGGGCAAAATGCCCTGTTCGCGGACAAACACCGCCTCGCGCACCTGCCGGAGCAAAGGCTCGCCATCGTGCCAGCAAACCAGACTAACGGTAAAAGCGTTGCTCATGCCCTACCTCCCCAATCAAGTGCCAACCCATTATCCCAAAAACGGCAGTTGAATCTGATGTGGGTACGACAAATTCGTACCCACAAAGAGTTATGTGCGAATTTGTCGCACCCACAAACTCGATTTAATCTGCGAAATCTGCGGATTGAACTGCGGTTTTAAGGATCACTCGACGATCTCGACAGCCGCACCTACGGGAACAAGTTCAAACAATTCCAGCAAATCCGCGTTGCGCATACGGATGCAGCCATGCGAACCCGCCACGCCCACAGGCTCGGTATCCGGCGTACCGTGCAGGTAAATATAGCGGCGCATGGTATCGCTTTTGCCTAGCCGGTTAAAACCGACTTCGCAACCCGACAACCACATAATGCGCGTCAGTATCCAGTCGCGTTGCGGGAACTGCGCGCCCAGTTCCGGCGTATAGATTTCGCCCGTCGGACGGCGGCGCACGAACACGCTGTTTACCGGGCAACCCGCGCCGATTTTGGCGCGAATGATATGCCATCCGCGCGGCGTGCAGAAGCTGCCGGACACCTCGCCCGCCCCCTTCAAGGCGGTGGAAACGGCATAACGGCGCAGCACTTGCCCCGCATCGTCCAGCAGTTCCAGCGTTTGTACCGCTATATGAATAATGATTTTCATACTCCTCCCGTCATTCCCGCGCCTCCCGTTGTTGTGCGCGGCGCTGGGCAAAAAAATGGCTCAGCAGCAAACCACATTCCCCGGCCAGCACCCCGCCCGTCACTTCGGCGTGATGGTTCAGGCGTACTACCGGGTAAGTGGTAAGTGGTGAGTGGTGAGTGGTAAGTGGTGAGTGGTGAGTGGTAAGTGGTGAGTGGTGAGTAAAACGCTGTGAATCAATTTCGCCGAATATATTCAGCACGCTGCCGCACACCCCGGTCTTGTAGTCCGGCGCGCCATACACCACCCGCGCCACCCGCGCATGCATGATCGCCCCGGCGCACATCAGACAAGGCTCCAGCGTGACAAACAGCGTGCAACCCGGCAGACGATAATTGCCCAGCCGTTGCGCCGCGTCGCGCAGCGCCTGCATCTCGGCGTGGGCGGAAGGGTCGTGGCGCGAGACCGGCGCGTTGAACCCGCGCCCGATGATAATGCCGTCCTGCACCACCAGCGCACCCACCGGCACTTCGCCCAGCGTTTGCGCCTGCCGCGCCAGCAACAGCGCCTCGCGCATGTAAAATTCGTCGCTCATTGCATAAATAGGGGAAGTTACAAGGTGCGCAACCGTAGCACAGGGCGGATGACGAAACAACGACAATGCTTGCGCTATTGGCGATCATTGACAACCGATGCCACCGCACAACCTCCGTCAGCAAAAATGGCGGGAAATTTTTGGGATAGGACATCGAAGCTGACAAAACCGCTAACCAATTGATTATTCTATAAAAACCTGCATCCCCAAAAAAGTATATAAACCGAAAGGTACAGACCGTTTGTGGCGCAAATTATCGCGAGGTAGTGTGCGCCTGCGGTTTAATGAAGCTGAACCTGCCACACGAGACCACAAAGCGCGAGACAACGATGCCGCTTGCCTTTATCGCGATTATTGTCAAGAATGGCGACACCTTACTGAAAGTTGAACCATGCCACAAAATCCAGACGCAACGCTTCCCGCAACCCCTGTCGCCGATTTCTCGCTACCCGCCACTGGCGGGCAGCCGTTTACGCTCTCCGCTGCGCGCGGCAAAGCACTGGTCATCTATTTTTACCCCAAAGACAACACGCCGGGCTGCACCACCGAGGCGCAGCAGTTCCGCGATCTGTACGGCGAATTTCAGCGGGCGAATTGCGCGGTGGTGGGCGTTTCCCGCGACAGCCTCCAGTCGCATGAAAGTTTCAAGGCAAAATTCACGCTGCCTTTCGAGTTGCTGTCCGATGCCGACGAAACCGTCTGCACGCGCTTTGGCGTGATGAAGCTGAAGAACCTGTATGGCAAGCAGGTGCGCGGCATCGAGCGCAGCACCTTCGTGCTGGATAGCAGCGGCGTGCTGCGCCGGGAATGGCGCGGGCTCAAGGCCGACGGCCACGCCCGGGAAGTGCTGGATTTCGTGACAACCCTCTAACGGGCATGGAAATGTGCCCCCCCCTGATAATGAAGGCTATGTCGCAATTAACTGTTGGTGATTTTGTAATACTTTGATTTTATTAGAAATAGGCTGTGTTGCTGGTTATGCAACTATCTGTTTTTAAAAGCAGTTTAAATTCAATCGTGAATTTCAACACATAACTGCGACAGAGCCATAATGAAAGGGTTCTCGCAGGGAGGTTGCCCTGTGGGCAACCACTCGCAAACTTGCCATGCCCGTTTCCTATAAACCTTAATCACATTTCGGATGAAGCAGCCTACAAAGTCAAGTACACGAATATCTGCGTTAATCTGCGTTAATCTGCGTTAATCTGCGTTAATCTGCGTTAATCTGCGTTAATCTGCGGATTAAACTGCGGTTTTAAGGATTAGCCATGCCCTCCCACTGAAAGAGGGAAAGCGTGGTTTGTGTATTTTTATTGTTTATAATCAATATGTTATGAAGATAATGTAGTGCAATCACACTTATCGCAGCAACCCCTGTTTAACAGCGACATAGCCTAAAGGAACGTCATGCCCCCACGCAAAAAAGCGGTAAAGCAAACCGATACCCCACGCACCGACACCAAGCTGTTCGTGCTGGACACCAACGTGTTGCTGCACGACCCGACCAGTCTGTACCGCTTCGAGGAACACGACATCTGCCTGCCGATGTTTGTGCTGGAGGAGCTGGACAACAAGAAAAAGGGGATGACCGAAGTGGCGCGCAACGCGCGCCAGGTCAGCCGTTTCCTGGACGAAATCGTCAACGACGCGCCGCGCAACATCGAGGAAGGCATCGCGCTACATTCCGACGCGCACCAGAACAGCACCGGACGGCTGTTTCTGCAAACCAGCTTCGTCAAGCACGAGCTGCCGCAAAATCTCGAACTCGGCAAAGCCGACAACGCGATTCTGGGGGTCATCATCGGCCTGCAACAGCAGCAACCCGAACGCGCGGTGATCCTGGTCAGCAAGGACATCAACATGCGCATCAAGGCGCGTGCGCTGGGTCTGGAGGCGCAGGACTATTTCAACGACAAAGTGCTGGAAGATACCGACCTGCTCTACACCGGCGCGCTGGAACTGCCCGCGAATTTCTGGGAAACGCACGGCAAGGAGCTGAAATCCTGGCAGCAGGACGGACACACTTTTTACCAGATACATGGGCCGTTGTGCGGGGCGCTGTTCCTCAACCAGTTCGTCTTCAAGGAAGATGACACGCCGTTTCACGCCATCGTGCTGGAACAAAACGACACCTCCGCCCTGCTGCGTACCCTGACCGACTACACCAACAGCAAGCACAACGTGTGGGGCATCGTGGCGCGCAACCGCGAGCAAAATTTCGTGCTGAATCTGTTGCTCGACCCGGAGATTGATTTCGTCACCCTGCTGGGACAGGCGGGCACCGGCAAGACGCTGCTGACGCTGGCGGCGGGGCTGATGCAAACGCTTGAAGCCAAACTCTATTCCGAGATTATCATCACCCGCGTGACCGTGCCGGTCGGCGAAGACATCGGCTTTCTGCCCGGCACCGAGGAAGAAAAAATGACCCCGTGGATGGGCGCGCTGGACGACAATCTGGACGTATTGAACAAGACCGACGATGAAGGGGGCGACTGGGGGCGCGCGGCAACACGCGATTTGATCCGCTCGCGCATCAAGATAAAATCGCTCAACTTCATGCGAGGCCGTACTTTCCTGAACAAATACATCATCATAGACGAGTCGCAAAACCTCACCCCGAAACAGATGAAGACCCTGATCACTCGCGCCGGCCCCGGCACCAAGGTGGTATGCATGGGGAACATCGCGCAGATAGACACGCCCTACCTCACCGAAGGCAGTTCCGGCCTGACTTATGTGGTGGACCGCTTCAAGGGCTGGGCGCATGGCGGCCACATCACCTTGCTGCGCGGCGAGCGTTCGAGGTTGGCGGATCATGCAGGCGAGGTTTTGTAACCTCCGTTCTGACCGTAACTTTTAATGATATTTTCAATAAAATCAAGATGATATGAATGATAACACCCAGCAAACCGATGCCGAATGGCGCAGCAAACTCACACCCGAGCAATATCGGGTGTGCCGCCAGTGCGGCACGGAGCCGCCCTTCACCGGGAAATATTGGGATTGCCACGACGCGGGGGTTTACCATTGCGCGTGCTGCGATGAACCCTTGTTTGAGTCGTCCTGCAAATTCGATTCCGGCAGCGGCTGGCCGAGTTTCTGGCGGCCACACCGCGCCGAAAACGTGACAACCCGGAGCGACACTAGCCACGGCATGAGCCGCGACGAAGTCCGCTGCGGCAAATGCGGCGCGCATCTCGGTCATGTCTTCCCGGACGGCCCACAACCCACCGACTTGCGCTATTGCATCAATTCCGCATCCCTCAACCTGACCGACGACTAAACCATGAAATTACTGTTTGACCTGTTTCCTGTCCTGCTATTTTTTATCGCCTTCAAAATCAAGGGCATCTATGTCGCCACCGCAATCGCTATCGTTGCCACCGTGTTTCAGATTATCTGGACGAAAGTCCGGCACGGCAAAGTGGACACCATGCTGTGGGTGAGTTTTGCCATCATCGGGGTATTCGGCGGCGCGACGCTATTCCTGCACGACGAAACTTTCATCAAATTCAAACCCAGCGTGCTGTACTGGCTGTTCTCGGCGATCCTGCTGGGCTCGAATCTGTTTTTCAAAAAGAACCTGATGCAGTCCTTGCTGGGTGAAAAGCTGGCGCTGCCGGTGCGGGTATGGAATCGGCTGAATCTGGGCTGGAGCCTGTTTTTTGCCGTACTTGGTTTTATCAATCTGTATGTGGCGTTCAATTATTCCACCGACACCTGGGTCAATTTCAAGCTGTTCGGCTTCACCGGCTTGATGCTGGTATTCATCATCGGGCAAAGTGCCTGGCTGGCGAAATATGTGGATGAGAAGAAGGAGGAAAACTGATGCTTTACGCCATCATCGGACAAGATGCCCCGGACAGCCTGGCCAGGCGCGTGGCATCGCGCCCCGCGCATCTGGCGCGCTTGCAGGCGCTCCAAGCGCAAGGCCGCTTGCTGCTGGCGGGTCCTTTCCCCGCCGTGGATGCCGACGATCCGGGTGCTGCGGGCTATACAGGTAGCCTGATCGTGGCCGAATTCCCCTCGCTTGCCGAAGCGCAGAGCTGGGCGGATGCAGAACCTTATCTCACCAGCGGCGTGTATGAAACCGTCACCGTGCGCCCCTTCAAAAAAACCCTGCCCGCATGAGCCAACCGTCATGAACACCCTGCAAATGATGCGCGCACGCCTTGCCGTGCTGCAACCGCTCAGTCTGGAAATCGAGGACGAGAGCTTTCTCCATGCCGGACATGCCGGCGCGAAAGCGGGCGGAGGTCATTACTTGCTGCACATCGTCAGCGCGCAATTCATCGGCAAGACTACGATTGCGCGCCACCGTATGATATATTCCGCGCTGGGAGAAATGATGAAGCGCGACATACACGCACTCAACATACAGGCGCTCACGCCCGACACCGTTTGATTTATTCAGGCATTTATTTTAAAAGGACTAACATCTTGAAAACAAACAAGTTTGCAACATTGGCCATCCTGGCCGCCTTGACCATTACCCCAGCTTTTGCTGCTGACAAGCCTGCCGCCGTGGTAAATGGCGTAGCGATTGCTCAGGATCGCGTTGAAATGAACGTAAAAGGCGCGGTCGCGCAAGGCCAGCCTGACAGCCCCGAACTGCGCAAAGCCATCCGTGAAGACTTGATCAGCCGCGAAGTGATGGTGCAGGCAGCCAGCAAAAGCGGTCTGGACAAGACGGCGGATGTCGTTCAGCAAATGGAAATCGCCAGACAGACGGTGCTGGTCAACGCCTATGTGCAGGATGTCCTGAAGAAAAATCCCGTAGGCGAAGACCAGCTCAAAAAAGCCTATGAAACGCTCAAAGCCAAACTCGGCGACAAGGAATACAACGCGCGTCACATCCTGGTAGCCAGCGAAGCCGAAGCGAAAGACATCATTGCCAAACTTGGCAAAAAAGCCAAATTTGAACAACTGGCGAAAAGCTCCATTGATACCGGTTCTGCGGCGCAGGGCGGCGCATTGGGCTGGACTGTGCCGAAGAATTTTGTTGAACCCTTCGCCAACGCCTTGCTGAACCTGAAAAAAGGCGAATACACCAAGATTCCGGTCAAAACGCAATTCGGCTGGCACGTCATCAAACTGGATGATGTCCGTTCACTGAAAGTACCCGGTTACAACGAGCTCAAACCGCAGTTGCAGCAACGTCTGCAACAACAAACCATCCAAAAGGCGATTGCCGACCTGCGCGCAACGGCCAAAATCGAATAACGCGTTGCCGTAATGCAGCAAAAAAGGACACTCGCGAGTGTCCTTTTTTTCGCCAGCAGAACCTTGATGCCGCCGCTTATTGACCACCAAAACCCTGCCGTTCACTCGGGTTCTAACAACTTTTCAGCCCCTTATGGAGTATGCTGGCGAAACTCTTGCGGGTTCGGGACAGCATGAAGAAAATCAAGCTCAGTGAAATTCTTACTCCAGACGTAATCACCGTTGCCACGGGTATTGCGCTCAGAGAAGTGTTGTCCACGATGGCGGCGCTGCGCATCAGTTGCGTACTCGCGGTGAACAGCAAAAATCAACCACTGGGTATCTTCACCGAACAGGATGCCTTGCGTGTGCTTGCCGGGCAGCAAGCACTGGATGGTCTGGTCATGGCCGATGTCATGACAATACCGCCGCTCTGTGCCAGCCCTGACATGGATTATCGCGACGCTTTCCGCCTGTTGCAGGAACACGGCTCACGTCACTTGATCGTCACGGATGCACACAACCGGCTGCTCGGCATTGTCACTGAAGAGGCTTTTCTGCTCCATCTCGGCTCGGAAGAATTAACTGCTTTCAAGACGGTAGCCAGTGTCATGGCACGCAATGTTGCCACTATTGATGAGGGCGAAACGGTCGCTACTGCGGCACAGCAGATGCACCGCCTTCAGCTTAGCTGCATCGTCGTCACGCGCGATGCCGTACCGGTCGGCATTCTCACCGAGCGCGATGCCGTCAGGCTGGAACTCGACATCAGCGAACCGGGCCGTGTCCCGGTGGGCAGCGTGATGTCCTGTCCGCTGATCACCGTCTCGCCCGACACGACACTGGAACATGCCATCCAGCACTTCGCGAGCAATAAAATCCGCAATCTGGTCGTAACCGATCAGGGCAGGCTGTCAGGCATCGTCAACCGCCACAACCTGGTCAACACCCTGCGGGGAGATTACGTCAAGTTTCTGCAAGAAACCATTAAAAAACAACGTCGTAAAATGTTGCAGCTCAACCAGCAATGCCTCCTGAACAAACTGCACAGCACTGCGCTGGAGGCCTCGGCAAACGCCATCTTGATTACCGACACAGAGGGCATCATTCAATGGGCAAATGCGGCTTTTTCCAATTTGTCAGGCTACAGCAGCGATGAAGTGATCGGCAGGCGACCCAAAGACCTGATCAAGTCCGGACTGCAATCTCGCGAGTTTTACGAAGTGCTGTGGCAGACCATACTCAGCGGGCAAGCGTGGCAAGGCGAACTGGTCAACAAACGGCGTGACGGCACGCTCTACACCGAAGAGCTGACCATTACCCCGGTGCGCACCGAAAACGACAAGATGACGCACTTCATCGCCGTGATGCAGGACATCAGCGAGCGCAAACTGCTCGAAAAAATGCAAGCGGCCAGCCTTGACGTGCTGGACAAGATCATCGCAAACCAACCCTTGCCGGACATGATGCTGGCTATCATCCATCATCTGGAAAACCTGTTCCCCATCATTCGTGCCTCGGTGCTGCAACTGGATGCAACTACCGGCTTGCTCAGACAGGTCATTGCGCCCAGTCTGCCGGATTTTTACGCGAGCGCAATCGAACGACTGCAAGCCAATTCTGATGCCAGCATCTGCGAAATGGCAGCCTTTAGCGGTGAAACGGTCATTATCGAAGATGTGCAAAGCCATCCCCGTTGCGTTCCTTTTCGCGAACTGGCAGAACGCGCCGGATTCCGCGCCTGTACCGCTACACCGATCAAGGACGGACAGGACAATGTGCTGGGCATCTTTACCGTCTATTTTGTCCACCCCCATTTTCCTGGCCAGACCAAACTCAATCTACTCAAAGAGTTTGCCAGGCTGGCAGGCATCAGTATCGCGAAGGACAAAACCGAAACGCAACGTCTCGCCCTGACGACATCCCTGCAAAACAGCGAAGCACGTTACCGCACGCTGGTCGAGGCCGCCCCTTTCCCTGTGGTCATCAGCAGCCTTGCGGATGGCTCGTTACTGTACGGCAATGATCGCGCCCAGTTGATGTTTGGCATCAGCCGGGAACAGGGCATCGGTAAACCCGCCGCCCTGTTTTACGTCCACCCCGAAGAGCGTGATCGCTTCGTCTCTGCCGTACTGGAAAAGGGACTGGTCACCGACTATGAAGTCCAGCTTTACAAGTCAGGCGGGAAAATCATCTGGGTACTGCTGTCCGGTCGCGTCATGGACTTTGACGGGCAAGCGGCACTGACCACCAGTTTTGTCGAAATTACCGACCGAAAACACTATGAGGACAGGCTGCGCGAAGCCGCCGCCGTGATGGAAAGCACCCACGAAGGGGTGATGATTACTGACCTCACCCCGCGCATCATCGCCGTCAATCGGGCTTGTTTAGCCATCACCGGCTACACTGAAGAGGAACTGATCGGCAAGAATCCCGCCATCCTCCATTCAGGCCATAAGGATCAAGCCTTCTACGCAATGTTGTGGCAACAATTATTGCGAGACGGCCACTGGCAAGGCGAGATATTGAATCGGCGCAAGAGCGGTGAAATTTATCCGCAATGGCTGACCATCAGCACCATCTACAACGAGCAGCAGGAACCTGTACGTTACGTCGGGGTATTCGCGGACATCAGCGAACTGAAACGGCAACAGGCACAGCTCGATTTCATGGCACACCACGATGCGCTGACCCGCTTGCCCAATCGCAGCATGGTGGAAACCCGGATCAAACAGGAAATTGAACAGGCGCATCGGCACGGGCAGAATCTTGCCGTGCTGTTCATTGATCTGGATCGTTTCAAAATCGTCAACGACAGCTTCGGCCATCCGGTCGGCGACGAGTTGTTATGTCAGGTCGCAGAACGCCTTGCAGCACGTTTGCGTGAAGGCGACATGCTGGCACGTCTGGGCGGCGATGAATTCATCTTGCTGGCGAACACCCTGAGCGATGCCCAGGATGCGGCAGTGCTGGCGCGCGACATCATCGCCGCCCTGGGCGAACCCTTCATGCTGTCCGGCCAGCATGAAGTCTTTATCGGCGGCAGCATCGGCATCAGCTTGTTCCCGGATGACGGCAACACCGTGACGGAACTGATGAAGAATGCGGATGCCGCCATGTATTTCGCCAAGGAAAATGGCCGCAACCAGTTCTCGTTTTACACCAGCGAATTGAATGCCGATGCCCGCCACAAACTGGAGATGGAAAACGACTTGCGCCGCGCCCTGCTGCATAACGAACTGCTGCTGCACTATCAGGCAAAAATTGATTTACACACGGGGAAAATCTGTGGCGTAGAAGCCCTGATACGCTGGCAAAAACCGGATGGCACGCTGATGTCGCCCGCCGAATTCATTCCGCTGGCCGAAAAAACAGGCGTAATACTCACCATCGGCAATCTGGTATTGGATCGTGCCTGTCAGCAAATCCGCCAGTGGCTGGATGACGGGCTGGACAATGTGCATATCGCCGTAAATATTTCCGCGCGGCAATTCCGCAATGGCAATCTCGACAAGCTGGTTGCAGAAAGTCTGCAAAAATACCAGATTGACGGACGACATCTGGAGCTGGAACTGAATGAAAGCATGCTGATGCACGAACCGGAACGCGCCATCGAAACCATGCAAAAACTCAAGAATATCGGTGTCAAGCTGTCACTGGACGACTTTGGCACGGGCTATTCCAACCTCGCTTACCTGCGCCGCTTCCCGATAGACAGCCTGAAAATAGATCAATCTTTTGTACGCGGCATGATTGCCGATCCGGGCGATGCCGAGATTGCCTCCGTCATCATCAACCTGGCGCATCGTCTGAAGCTCAGCGTGATAGCCGAGGGGGTAGAGAACGAGACGCAACTGGCTTTTATGCGCACCAATAACTGCGATGAACTGCAAGGGTATTTATTCAGCAAGGCGCTGTCCGCCCCGGAATTTACCGAATTGCTGCGTAGCGGAAAAACCCTGACTTCCTGATCCTCTGCACGACGCTTCGCCCTCCTCACCCCCGCAATGCCTTGTCAAACAATGACAGGAAAAAATAACATTGACAGTCGCAAATTAAACGTGCTACGGTTCTGCCTACTTGTACTCCTGCTCCACGCACATTACACCGCACGCACGGCGTAAGGCTCACAGCAGGTTCCCCAGCACAGGAGACTGGCACAAGGCGCTTCGACACATTCACCGCCCGTTCGCAATATTCAAGCGCTAACGGGACGGAGTGAATACTAAAAGTGAGGATGGTGACACAGTAGCCGTCCGGTCAAATGAATTTCCAATCTGCCGGAAATTTGACGCCAGTAGCTTGTTTAACAAGGGGAAACCAATGTATTCATCTCTTGCAAAATCGCCCGTTCCCATAACCACTCATCGTGGTTTATCTCACGTTATCACCTGGCATCACTCCCTGCTCACACTCTGAACCTACAGCCGAACACCGGGGGGGCATGATGCTGGACGTAGCCATCACTTTTCTTGCTGACGAGCTCAATTCGTACTTGCGCAAACGCGGCGCGCTCGCGCAGGCGGAAGACATCGTTTTGCCGCACACGCTCGTCAACGACAAGGGCGAGTGGGTGTTGCCCGAACAGAAAATAGGCCTGACGCTCATCAATATCGAGGAAGAAAGAGTGTTGCGCGAACAGCTTCCCGAGCGAGTCTATCTGGATGGCAGTCATGTCGTGTTGCCACCTGTGCTGAAAATCAACCTGACCGTCCTGTTTACAGCGCGGTTCGCGCAGAACACCGAAGGTTACAAAAAATCATTGAGTTTTCTGTCACATCTGCTGACTTTCTTCCAGGCGCATCCCTCATTTGCACCCGACAACAGCCCCGGACTGGATGCGCGCATCGCAAAACTGAATCTGGAATTACTTTCCCCCACCCCGGAGCAACTCAACCAGACCTGGGCTTATCTGGGTGGCAAATACCTGCCTTCGGCGCTCTATCGGGTGCGTATGGTCACGCTACAGGACATCGAACCAGCGGCAATCAGCAAGCCCATCACCACCATCATCACCGAGGTCAATGTCCGATGAAAACGCAGTTCCTGCCGCTATTCACGCTCGGCATTTCGCACCCGTATTATGGCGATGGAATCTGCCCAGACTTCGATTTTATGCTGGCGGAACACAGCCGACTTTCACTGGACGGTGCCAGACTGCTGATTCGCAGGGATGCCGGACAACTATACGTTCTGTTCGAGGCCGATGAAAAAAACCACCCCATGCAGGACATTGCGGGTCTGGAACTGCTCATCGGACTACGCCTGCGCAACCCCTGCTTTGAATATTTTACCGATGCGCTACCTGAACCCTTGCCAATTTATAGCAACACCACGACCACGCTGAATGCCCCGCAGTCAGGCGACCTGGTTGCGCGCAGTTTCACCCCTGTGGCAGCAATGACACAACGTCCGCTGAACCTCAGCCTGCATCGCACCCGTGACGATGCGCTGATGTGGGGGGGTGAAATCCGGGACGGCGAGAACATGCCAGCCATCAACCTGAGCCACTGGGAAGCCGGTTGTTATCGGCTGACGCAACAGTCCGTTGCCGGAAGCCGAAGCCGTGACTTGATGCTTGCGCCGGATCTATTTCAAGCCGGCATTTGGGGGGCAATAAAAATCCTCGTCTCGGCAGAGTTCTGGAATTCTCCTGCACCACCTGATTTCCAGATTAAATTTGGCGCGCGCCAGGAGACGTTGAATTATTACGTCGTGGCTCCGTCAGGCTGGAGTGATTTCGACAAGCTCTCGGTGTCCGCCAATTCGCTCACTTTCGAGAAAATTGTACCCGTTGACTTCCCGCAGGATGGCATTACCCCCGCCCAGCTTGGTTTGCCGACTGCTCAAGCCGTGCTGTTCCGCTCGCAAATGCCCGTTCCGCGCAGCGCTGCCGCAGCGCTGAATATCCAGCTAAAGCGCAACGAAGACACGCTGGTTAAAAATCTTCCCCTGCCGAGTGCCGACATGCCCTCGGCCAGATTCGTCGTTCATCTTTCAAAACCTTAAAGGAGAGCTCATATGACTTACCGCACACCCGATGTTTACATAGAAGAAATCTCTGTATTCCCACCTTCGGTGGCGGAGGTTGAAACCGCTATCCCGGCTTTTATCGGCTATACCGAGCGTGCGCGCAAGGTGGCCGATGACGATCTACTGAACAGGCCAACCAAGATTTATAACTTTGCCGAATTCGAGCAATACTACGGTCTTGCCAAGGACGAAACCATCGCCGTGACGCTTTCCGGCAGCAGCCCCAACTACGTCGCCACCCTCACCCCGCAAACGGCGACTTATCTGATGTACTACGCAGTCAAGATTTTTTTCGACAATGGCGGCGGCAAATGTTACATCGTGAGTGTCGGCGGCTATGATTCCCCCTCGTCCATAACGGCATCCGACTTGACTGTCGGCCTGACCGCAGTCGCCGCCGAGGATGAACCGACCCTGCTAGTGATACCCGAGGCGGTGCGTTTGGCCGACGAAGCGCAGTACGCCACCCTGAGCCAGGCCATGCTCACGCAGTGTGGCACGCTCAAGGATCGCTTCGCAATTTTCGACTTGCCAGGGGGCGCGGTTGTATATGACAGCACGGCAATCACGACGGCACGCGGGCGTTATGGAAACAACAACCTCAAGTACGGCGCGAGCTATTATCCTTCCCTGCTCACCACGCTGACGCACCGGGTGCGCAATGCAAACGACGGCAGTGCCACCAACGTGGAGGTCACCCTGGGCGCGAATCCAGCCGTTGATCTGGGTACGCTCAAGGACAGCAACACCACGGCGTACAACACAGTCAAGGCCGCCCTGCAACGACACTATGTTGTTCTGCCTCCCAGCGGCGCAGTGGCCGGTGTCTATGCAACCACCGACAGCACGCGCGGGGTCTGGAAGGCACCCGCCAATGTCAGCCTGAACGATGTAATCGAACCGTTCGTCAAACTTACCAATGTCCATCAGGACGAACTCAACGTGGATGCGGACACCGGAAAATCCATCAACGCCATCCGCGCCTTCTCCGGCAAGGGTACGCTGGTGTGGGGTGCGCGCACACTGGCGGGCAACGACAACGAATGGCGCTATGTCTCAGTGCGGCGATTCTTCAATATGGTCGAAGAGTCGGTAAAGAAATCTACCTACTGGGCAGTATTTGAACCCAACGACGCCAACACCTGGGTCAAGGTGCGCGGCATGATCGAAAACTACCTCACCCAGAAGTGGCGCGAAGGCGCACTGGCCGGCGCCACCCCCCGCGAGGCTTTCTTCGTGCGCTGTGGTCTGGGTGTCACCATGAACGCCCAGGATATTCTGGAAGGTCGCATGAACGTGGAGATCGGCATGGCCGCAGTGCGTCCGGCCGAGTTCATCATCCTGAAGTTCTCGCACAAACTGCAAACTTCCTGATCGCCCGTTAACGACAACCAACCTTCATCAATACGAGGACAAACATCATGCCTGCACAATATCCATTGCCAGTCTTTCATTTTTCCGTCCAGTGGGGCGGCACGCGCATCGGCTTCTCGGAAGTCACCGGTCTGACCCAGGAAAATCAGGCTATCGAATACCGCGAAGGCAACTTCCCCGAGTATTCAACCATCAAGATGCCGGGGATGCGCAAGTTCAGCAACGTCACGCTCAAACGCGGCATCGTCAAGAGCGACAACGAGTTCTTCCGCTGGCTTGCCACCGTCAGTCTCAATACCGTCGAGCGGCGCGACATCATCATCAGTCTGCTCAACGAGAATCACGAACCGGTAATGACCTGGAAAGTGCTCAACGCCTTTCCGGTCAAGGTGGAAGGCCCGCAGCTCAAGGCCACCGGCAACGAGGTGGCGATCGAGTCCATCGAGCTCGCGCACGAAGGACTTTCGCTTGAGAACAACTAATGGCTAATTATTACCCCCCCGTCGGGTTTCACTTCAAGGTCGAGGTGCTGGGTCTGTCCAACGACCTCGATGTCCATTTTACCGAGGTCAGTGGACTGTCGGTCGAAATGGGCACCGAAGAGGTCGCGGAAGGCGGCGAAAACCGTTTCATCCAGAAGTACCCGACGCGCAGAAAATACCCGGAACTGGTACTCAAGCGCGGACTGGTGCTGCCCGAATCCGGGATATGGACGTGGGTAAAGGAATGCATTGAAGACTACACCATCCAGCCCAGAAGCCTCTTCATCAAGCTGCTGGGCGAGGAACACCAGCCGCTGATGACCTGGCATGTGGTGGGTGCCTATCCGGTCAAATGGGCGATCAGCGACCTGAACGCGGCCAACAATGCAGTGGTGATCGAATCGCTGCAATTCGCCTATCAGTACTTCACCGTCGAGAAGGGAGCATAAATGCCCATCATCATTGATGAAGTGGTCATTTCGGTGGAAGTCACCAACCAGGCCGCCAGCGGCGGCACGCCCCCTCCCTCGAACGATGACAAACAGGCGCTGATTGCCGAATGCGTCGAACGCGTACTCGACATCCTGCGCGAAAGAGAGGAACGATAACCATGAGTGCATCTGCCCCCGGCGCGTCCGATCGTGGCACTTTGGAAAAGCTGCTGATCCTGGCCTACACCACGCCGGATTATTCGGGCAGCCCGCTGAGCCGTTTTGAATCCTATATCAATCCGAATGAACTCACCCTGTCCTGGGAGATGGAGTACGACAGCGCGCAGGGTTCAGGCACAACCAACAGCCGCATGGATTTCAAGAAACAGAAGCCGGGCGACCTGTCGCTAACCTTCTTCATTGACGGCACGGGCGCGAACGGCAGCCAACTCGACGTTCAGGAAGCCATCGAGCAGTTCAAGTCAGTCACCGGCTACAACGGCGACATCCACCGCCCGAACTATCTTGTCGTCAACTGGGGTACGCTGACCGTCAAGCGCTGCATCCTGAAGAGCGCGTCCATCGCCTACAAGCTGTTCCGCCCGAGCGGCATCCCGCTGCGCGCCGTCATCACCGCAACTTTCACCGACAATTCCGACGACCAGACCCGCGTTGCCACCGCGCAGGACCAGTCTCCCGATCTCACCCATGTGCGCGTCATCCGTGCGGGCGACAACCTGCCCATGCTGTGCAACCATATCTACGGCGACCCGCGCCTCTACCTGCGCGTCGCCCAAGCCAACGGCCTCGACGATTTCCGCAACCTGCCCGCCGGCACGCGAGTGTTCTTCCCGCCCCTGGAGAAATAGCCGTGACCCGCACCCTGCCGATCCCCGCAGAACAACGCGAATTCACCGTCAAAGTGAACGGTGAGGCCATGTCGCGCGCCCATCACCTGCTGTCGGCGAGCGTCAATCTGGTCGCCAACCGCATCGGCTGGGCGCGGCTGTGCTACATGGACGGCACTGCTGCCAGCGGCGATTTCACGCTCTCCAATACCGACTTGTTCAAGCCCGGCCAGACGGTGGAGATACTGGCAGGCGCGGGCAGCAGCAACACCTCTATTTTCAAGGGTGTCGTGGTGCGTCACAGCCTGCGGATGCGCGACAACAGCGCGCCGCAACTGATCGTGGATTGCCGCCATGCCGCGATGAAGCTGACCATCAATCGGCGCAGCGCCAGCTTTTTCGATAAACACGACAGCGAGATCATCGAAGACATCCTCGGTGCGGCCAGCATCGGATGCGAAGTCGAAGCGACGCGGGTCAGGCACAAGCAACTGGTGCAGTTCCACAGCAGCGACTGGGATTTCCTGCTCGCCCGGGCCGCCGCCAACGGCAAGCTGGTGTGGCCGGACGGTGACAGGCTGATCATCAAAGCGCCAACTGTCGCTGGCAGCGCCAGCGTCACGCTGCAATTCGGTGCCACCCTGCTGGAATTCGATGCCGAGATAGACGCGCGCCAGCAATACAGCGGCGTACGCGGCATCAGTTGGGACTCCGCACAACAGGCCTTGTCCGAAACCGATGCCGCCCCCCCTGCCCTGAGCGGGCCGGGCAACTTGGCACCGGACGAACTGGCGGACGTGGCCGCAGCCGGTGCGCTGGAACTGCGCCACAGCACGCTGAACGAAAGCGAAGCACAGGCTTGGGCGGATGCCGCCTGGTCGCTCGCCCGCCTCAACAAGGTGAGCGGTCGCGCCAAATGCACCGGTATCGCCACCATCAAGCCGGGTGACACGGTCGCGCTGGCTGGGGTCGGCAAACGCTTCAACGGTAATGTGTTCGTCACCGGTGTGCGCCACGAATCCGATCTGGTGCAGGGCTGGAAGACGCATGTACAGTTCGGCGGGATTGATGCCGAAACGCACGCGCAGGACACCTCGGCTCCGGCGGCGGGCGGCCTGCTGGCGCGCGTGGCAGGCTTGCAGATCGGCGTGGTGACCAGCCTTGAGGACCCGGACGGCGAACACCGCGTGTGCGTGCGCCTGCCTATGCTGGGCGACGACAATGAAGGCATCTGGGCGCGCGTTGCCAGTCTGGATGCCGGTAGCGACCGTGGCTTTTTCTTCCGCCCCGAGATCGGCGACGAGGGGGTGGTCGGCTTCCTCGATGAAGACCCGCGCCACGCCATCTTCCTCGGCATGTTGCACAGCAGCGCCAAGGCAGCACCCTTGCCCGGCTCGGACGACAACCACGAGAAGATGTACAAGAGCCGTTCAGGGATGCGCCTGTACTTCGACGACGAAAAAAATATCCTCCAGCTGGACACCCCGGCGGGCAACAGTATGACGCTGAGCGAGGACGAACAATCCATCGTGCTGGCCGACCAGAACGGCAACAAAATCACGCTCGATGCCAAGGGTATCAGCATCGCAAGCAGCAAGGCGCTGACACTCAAGGCAGAAACAGAAATATCAATAGAATCAAAAACTTGCCTATCTGCAAAAGGTGGCACAGAACTCAAGCTGGAGGGTGCAACCCAGGCGGAACTCTCCAGCAGCGCCGTCACCAAGGTAAAAGGCAGCATGGTGCAGATCAACTGAACAGTACGGGGACAAAAAATGCCAGCAGCAGCGCGGGTCGGAGATGTCAGCAACCACGGTGGAACTCTCACCGGACCGGGTGTTGCCAGCGTGCTGATCGCCGGGATGCCCGCCATCGTGGCGGGAGACCTGCACACCTGCGCGCTGCCGCCGTCCGGACACCAGCCCACCGTCAGCCCGTTCCCGTCCGGCAGCAGCACGGTTTTGATCGGCGGCCGTGCGGCGATCCGCACCACGGATGCCTGCCTGTGCGGCGCGATGGCGGTGGTCGGCGCGCCCACGGTCTTGATCGGATAGGAGAGAAGTAATGAATAACGACGACAGCAGCTATACGTCCTTCCTCGGCACGGGCTGGAGCTTCCCGCCCTCATTCGGCGCAGGCGGTATCAAAATGAGTGCGGACGAGACCGACATACATGAAAGCCTGCATATCCTGTTTGACACCACGACGGGCGAGCGTTTCCTGCAACCCAAGTACGGGCTGGACATGCACGAGCTGCTGTTCGAGCCGATGAGTACCACGCTGCGCACCTTGCTGACCGACCGCGTCCGTACCGCGATTCTGATCTATGAACCGCGCATCCGGGTGGTGAAGCTGGACATAGACAGCCCAGACCCGAACGAGGGTACGTTGAGTATCCGGCTGGAATACGAGGTGCGCGCCACCAACTCGCGCTTCAACCTGGTCTTCCCCTTTTACAACAGCGATAGCAACGAGTCGCGCGGCCTGGTGGCCGGAGTCCGGGATTGAGTCATGGCTGACAAAGACATCATCCAGAACATAATCTCCCGGCTCGGACAGTGCCAGGATGAACGTTCACCACAGCAACTCGACCCGCATTTCGTCGAGGTTGACGAGCGTTCGGCGGCAGACCTGATCGCTCAGGCGCGCGCGCTGGCGGAAAAACTGCGTTTCTACCGCGACACGCCGGATGTCAGCACATCGGACTGGCGTGCCTTTTTCCCCGAAGGAGACGACGCTGCCCTGCTGGCGCGCCGGGATGGGCAGGTCGCGCCGCATCTGGGCTTGTTCGCCGCCTTTGCAAAACTCTATCAGCACCCGCAGCAGACCATCAACACCCTCACTGGCCGCCATCTGGATTACCAGTTCCGCGACGTGCTGCGCTTCGAACCCAAACCTGCGCAGGCCGATCACGCGCACCTGCTGCTGGAACTGAAAAAAGGCGTAGCGCCGCTGAATGTCACGCCCGAGATGACGTTCACGGCGGGCAAGGATGGCGGCGGCATCGAACTGATCTACCGTCCGGTGCGCGAAACGGTTATCGGACACGGCAAAGTCGAGGCGTTGCACAGCGTGTTCCGCGATGCGGACGGCGTGCATTTCGCGCCGGTAGCGAATTCCAGCGACGGGCTAGGGGGTACACTTAACCCCGCACAAGCCAGCTGGCGCGCGTTCGGCGGCCCGGCCTCGCTGCCCGGCTTTCCAGCCCTGCCAGCCGCGCCGATCGGTTGCGCGTTTAGCTCCCCCGTGCTGCGGATGCAGGAAGGCAACCGCACCGTACAGCTCGACCTGCATCTGACCGGTGCCAGAAAAACTAATCCGGCCTCGGCCTTTGCCGCCTGGCTCACCGGCCCCCGTGGCTGGCTGGGACCATTCGCGCTGTCCGGCGAGTTTGTCGGCGACAAGCTGACCCTGACCGCCACGATACCCGACAGCGCGGCAGCGGTCGTGGACTACGATTCCGCCGTGCACGGTCATGCCTTCACAGCCCATGCCCCGGTGCTGCAACTGTTGCTCGAACCCGGCTCGGCGCTGCATTACGCCGATTTTGAAACGCTGACGCTGGGACGAGGACGCATCTCGGTCGGCGTGGATGCAATTCAGTCTCTGACGCTGGAAAACGATTACGGCAGTCTGAACCCGAAAAAGGCTTTCCAGCCGTTCGGCGCGCAACCGGTCAAAGACTCGCGTTTCATGATCGGTTGCGCAGAAGCGCTCTCCAAGAACTTGCTGAACTTGGCAGTCAAACTGAACTGGCAGGGCGCGCCAGCCAACCTTTATGACTGGTATCTAAACTACAGCAGACAATCGAGCCTGAGCAACGGCGTGAGCGCCACGCTGGCCTATCGGGATAAAAGCGGCCAGACAACTTCCACCACGCTAGCTCTGATGGCGCGCGACAGCGGGGGCATCACGCGACTCGCGCCCGCCACGCCGCCGCACAAACCCAAATATCGCTCCGCTGAGGTCAGGACATCCGCGCTGCTTTCGTCAGGCAGCCTCACCAGCCGCGAAGCTGGACTGCGTTTCTGGCTTTCCCGGCCAGTCTACCGCCAGAACGTATCCCAGCCAGCCGGTTCCAGCCAGCCCCGCCTGATGCCGCCTGAAATTCGCCAGGGCTTTATCACCGTCTCGCTGCTGGAAGATTTTCTTCACGCCGACTACCGCCGTGAAACCATCGCCAACGCGCTGGCACGGAATAAAACCGTGCTCAACGAGCCCTACACCCCGACCGTGCAGACCATCAGTCTGGGCTACCGGGCGCAATCCGAAGAAGTGGACTTCGGCGCGGACGACCTCGCCAGCTTCAGCAACCCGGACTTGCAGTTCTTTCATGTCGGCTGTTTCGGGCAACGGCGCGAACATGCCTGGCTGCGACAACAATGCGACCATGTATCCGACAAGCGCGCCACGCTGTTGCCAGCCTACCAAGATGAAGGCGAATTCCTGATCGGCCTGAGCGGTCTCAAGGCTGGCGACAGCGTCAACCTCTTGATGCAAGTCAGCGAGGGCAGCGCCGCCCCAGACCTGCCGCCCGCTCAATTGAACTGGTCGGTGCTGGGCGACAACTACTGGCGCGCCCTGACCCCGCAGGAACTCGCGCTGGACACCAGCAACAATCTGCGCGGCAGCGGCATCGTCTCGGTCGCCCTGCCGCATCAGACCACCACCGAACACTCGTGGATGCCATCTGGGCGGGTCTGGCTGCGTGCCAGCGTGACGAAAAACAGCACGGCCGCCTGCCAGTTGCTGGCTGTCGCGGCAAACGCCGTGGAAGTCGTTTTCGCCGATCAGGGCAACGACCCGGCGCATCTGTCCAGCCCACTGGCCGCAAACACCCTCGCCAAATTCAAGACCGCACAGTCCGGCGTGAAGTCGGTCGCCCAACCCTATGCCAGCTTTGGCGGCAGCCCGCAGGAAACCGATGCCATGCTGACGCGCCGCGCCGCCGAACGGCTGCGCCACCGCGCCCGCTGCATCACGCCGTGGGACTACGAACGCATGTTGCTCGATGCCTTCCCGGCTATACACAAGGTGAAATGCATCCCGCATGCCAGCGCAGATTCATGGCTGGCACCCGGTCATGTGCTGCTGGTGGTCATCCCCGACCTGCGCAACCGGAATGCGGCGGATCAACTGAGGCCGCGCGCGGATCTAGACACGCTGTCAAGGATGCAGGAATACGCCCAGCAGCACGCCGGATCGCAGGTCAAAATCAAGGTGAGGAATCCCGACTACCAGCCGGTGCGGCTTGACTTCAAGGTGCGCTTTTATCCCGGCTACCCGTTCAACTACTACCGTCAGGAACTGGAAAAGGCACTGATCGCCGCACTCACGCCCTGGGCCTACGACAAAACGCGCGAGGTCGAATTCGGTGGGCGCATCTACCGCTCGGTGCTGCTGAACTTCGTCGAGGAGCTGCCCTATGTGGATTTCGTCACCGACTTCAAAATGAGCCGGGGAAGCCATTCAGCCGTGCAGGATGTCCCGGTGATCAGTGCCGATGCGCCGGACATCATTCTGGTATCGGATGCCAACCACACGATCAGCGAATTTCTGGAGACATAAGGTACATACATCATGCTACTGAACAACAAAATCTCCACTGCTCCCGAAACCGATCCAGCGCTCGACCAGCAACAGCTGTTCGCCATCGGTCTGGATCATATCCGTGATCTGTCGCGCCTTCTGTGGACCGATCACAACCTCCACGACCCCGGCATCACGATACTCGAAGTGCTGTGCTATGCGCTCACCGACCTGGCTTACCGTGCAAATTTCCCAATCGCCGACCTGCTGGCCACGGCGGAAAGTAATGCCGAAAACATGGCGCGGCAGTTTTTTACACCACGCCAGATTTTGCCCAATCGCCCACTGACCGCCAACGATTACCGCAAGCTGCTGATAGACATGCCAGGGATCAGGAATGCCTGGTTACTGCCTGCAAAACAACGCTACTACGCCGACACACTGAATGGCGAACTGCTACACGACGACCCGCGCATCGCGCATCCTGCACGACAAGGTATACACGAAATCACCCTGCAAGGACTTTACAAAGTGCTGCTCGAACTGGACGGGAGTGTCACCACTCGGTCACAGTGTGAGGAAGTCTGTGCTACCGCCATGCAACTCCTGCAAACCAACCGCAACCTGTGCGAGGATTTCGTCACGGCAGGGATCGTGCAAGACCAGTACTACACGCTCTGTGCCGAACTTGAGTTAGCGGACGATGCCGACCAGAACAAGGTCATGGCGCAGTTGCAGTTCGAAGTCGAACGTTACCTCTCGCCGCCAGTGGTCAACCATAATCTGGCCGACATGCGGGTGCGCCGCCATGCCGACGGCAGTACTTACACGGTGGCGGAAATTTTCGCAGGTTCACCGCTGCAATGCGGCTTCATTGATGATATGGAGCTGGAACAGGCCAATTTGCGCAGCGAGATACGCCTGTCCGACATTATCAGTATCGTTATGGACATCGCCGGGGTGCGCGCGGTGCGCGACATCCTGGTCAATCCGCTTGCGCCGGGCAACAGCCCGGATGACCGCGCCACCGCCCCCGCCAACAAATGGTGTATCGCCGTGCCGAGCGGCAAGCGCCCGCGCCTGAGCGAGCAACAGGGCAGACTGGTGTGCTACAAGCGCGGCATTCCAGTGCTGCCCGATACAGTCAAATTCAGGAACGAGCTACAAAAGCTCAATGACGCGCTGGAAGCCAAACTCAACGAGACCAACCCGGAAGACCTGCCGATTCCACAGGGACGCTACCGCGACGCAGGCAGCTATCATTCGTTCCAGCAGCATTTCCCGGTGCTGTACGGCCTGGCTGAACAGGGACTGCCTGCCAACGCTGACGAGCAGCGTAAAGCGCTTGCGCTGCAACTCAAGGGCTATCTGCTGTTGTTCGATCAGGCGATGGCCAACTACTGCGCGCAACTCGCCAACGCGCGTGAATTGTTTTCGAGCGACCCCGCTCAGATGGCGACCTATTTCACGCAACGAGTGGACTCGTTCCCCGACACGGCGCGCGTTTACGCCGAAGATGTCACAGCCAACCTGCTGCATGACCGGATCGAGACCGCCGCTTCCGCGCGGGCGCGCCGCAACCGTTTCCTCGACCATCTGCTGGCGCGCGTCGCCGAAGACTTCCAGCACTACCTTAGCATCATGCAATCGGCCTTCGGCAGCGGAGCCGAGAGCGCGATCGCCACGAAATACGCCTTCCTGCGGGACTCCCCCACGCTGGGCGCGGAACGCGCGCTGGCCTACGACCACTCGCTGACCGCGCCCGACGCGCTGTGGAATTCGCTGAATGTGTCGGGGCTGGAACGCCGTCTCGCAAGGCTGCTCGGCATAGCCAACTTCAGCCGCCGCAATCTCGGCTCCGTCTCCTACGACCTGTACACCGAACTGGACAAGACGCCGGGCGACGAATTCCGCTTCCGCGTCAAGCACCCCGTCACCGGCAAGATACTGTTGTCCAGCAGCATGCACTACGCGACACCCGCCGCCGCACACGCCGAGAGGGTACTGGCGATAGAGCGGGCGCAACATCCCGAAGGCTATCAGCGCAAGGTCACGATAGACGACCGGCATTATTTCAACATCATCAATCCTGCCGAGGAAGTGATCGCCCGGCGCATCGAATACTTCGCCACAGCAGAAGAAATGGATACCGCGATAGACTTGCTGATGACCCATTTGCGCGATTTTTACAGCGGCGAAGGCATGTATCTGATCGAGGACATCCTGCTGCGCCCGCAGCGTCGCGACGACCCGTTCATGCCGATCTGTATTGACTCGAACTGCACCGACTGCGCCGCAGCCGACCCGTACTCGTACCGTCTGCATTTCGTGTTGCCCGCCTACGCCGGACGCTTCAGGAACATGGATTTCCGGCGTTTCGTCGAGGAGACCATCCGCACCGAGACACCCGCCCATCTGCTGCCGAAAATATGCTGGGTCGGCCCGGACGACATGGCCAAAATCGAATCGGCCTGGCGCGATGGCATCTCGCTGCTCTCCGGCGCAACGACGGCCGACCGCAACGGCAAGTTTCAAGCACTGTTCGACGCGCTGGCCAATGCAAAGAATGTCTATCCCGCCCATCCCTTGCGCGACTGCAACTGCGCCCCCGAGCAACCGCCGTTTATGCTCGACCGCAATGCGCTGGGCAGCGCAACCCCCTCCCTCTCCCCGGACACCAAGGAGCTAAAACCATGACCACCCCACTGAAAACCGTCCGCAATCTGGATACGCTTGCCACCGGCTACACCATCTTCGAAAAGGATCAGGTACTGACCGCCAACCAGCTTAACGGCATCACGGATTATCTGGACGATCAGAACCGCCTGACGCGTATCGGTCTGCTAGGCAGTGGCCTCATGGCCGGATTCGACGTGCAACTTTCTGGCGACATGATCGTCGTCAGCCAGGGCGCAGGCATCACCACCGACGGCGACCTGCTGGCGCTGCAAACTGACATCACGTTCGACCGCTACCGGGTATATGACGAAAAGGCACCGTTTTATCCGCCCTTCTACCCCGAAGCCAACGATGTCGCACCCGGCAAAATGATGCAAATTTTCGAGCTGATTCGCGCGGGTGAAAAGGACGCGTCCGCCTCGCAGCTGTCCAGTCTGCCGGTAAAACTGGCAGACTGGGTGGCGGTGCTGTACCTGGAGAGTTACCGCAACGATCCCGACCTGTGTTCCGGCACCGATTGCGACAACCTCGGCCAGCAGGCGATCAACATCCAGCGCTTACTGCTGGTCTCGCGCGGCGATGCGGCCAGTTTGCTGCATGCCCCTGACACCCTCAGCGCGGCCTCGCTGAAGCTGCCCGAGCTCACCGCCGAACGGCCACTGATAGGCGCTCTGGTCAGCAGCACCGATGCACTCGCCGAGATTTATCGCAAGGCCTGCGACAGTACCCACGAAGAACTGGCGAACAACCTCGGCTCACTGTTCAAGCTGATACCCGGCCTTGTCCGTCCCCCCTTCAGTGCCGACCCGAGTGCCGACTGGATCGCCACGCTCAACACCCGGCGCGCCCAGTTCGCCAAACTGGGTATGGGCATCCAGCACTACTACGACTTCCTCAAGGACATCGTGGAAACCTGGAATGCGTTGCGCGACGTGCTGTTCGAGGATGACGGCGTGCTGTGGCCGGACTTCAACGCCTTTCCCAAGCACCTGCTGCTCGGCTGTCTCTCATCGCCCGCCGAGTTGCGCAGCGACTGGCATCCTGCACCGCTCACCCGTCAGGGAGTCCATGACCACGCGCATTTCCTGGTGCTGAAGCTGCACACGCTAATCAACAGTTTCAAGATGCCCAACGAAAGTGAAATCATCGTCACCCCCAGCAACGATGAATCCGTACCGCTGGAAGAGCGTGCCATCCCCTATTACTATGCCCTCAACGGCGACAATCCGATCCATCTGAGCTGGAACCATCGCATGACCAGGCGCGGCACGGCGGCGCGCAATCACGGCTACCGCGCGGCGGAATACGGCGACAAACGCAATCCGCTGACAAGCCAGATCGGACGCTACGACTTCTTTCGCATTGAGGGGCATCTCGGACAAAACGTGGTCGAAGCCCAGAAAAAGCTTGAGCAGACTCTAGGCGACTACAACCTGCCGTTCACAGTCAGGGCGGTTTTGCTACACACCGAACGCAAACACATCGTCATTCGTCCGCCGATGCGCTTTGGCGATCTGCACCGCATCCACCATATCCTGCGCAAGGACATGACGATGCAACTGGAGGATGCCAAACAATTCAACGACAGCTTCAAACAGGGTATAGACCATGCGATAGCAAACAAGCAGATCACCGATCAGAACGTCTCGGCAACGGCCAACGCCCGCCACGGCGAAATCGCCGATGCCGTCGGGGAAGCCGCGCTACCGCTGGCTGTGAACCGTTACTCTGATTACCAGCAGGCCCGTCAGACCAAGGACTGGAGAGGCGCTTACAAGACCGTCATCAACAGCGCTGGAAACTTCAAGGGTACGCTGGGCGAAATCGTCCGCACCAATATCACCACCGTGTTCGACACGCTGGTAACGAACAGACAGCCCGACTGGCTAGGCTGGATGGATATATTGATCAAGGCAAAGGACGACCGGGAGGACGACAAGCTGCTATTCCCGGCATTCGTCAGACAGCATCCCGGACTGGATCACGCAGGCGGCGTGCCGCGCGGCGGTACATTCGTGCTGGTTTATGACGACCAAGCCAACGTGGTCGCCGATTTCGCGCTGTCCTACAACTGGCCGGAAACCGCCGAGAGCGAGCCGGAAGAAGAAACCGCGCTGCCCAACCCGGATTTCAGGCTGCCGGGGCTGCGCGACGACATCTTCAAGCTGCGTCCCACGCTGGAAGACAGATTCAAGTTCAAACTCGACGAATTCGAGGCGAAACTCCAGCCCAAGTGGATGGAACAGATCAATATCCAGAAGGAGCATATGACCTTTTTCAAGGAATCGGTCGGCGCACTGACCAATCTGCTCGGCAACAAAACCCGTGAGAGCGAAGTGACCGCGAATTTCGCGGACAAGATGCTGGAATACAACATCAACGATGTCCAGACCAAGGCCGCTCAGGTCGAAAACCTGCGCCAGATGGTGATGAACCAGCAACTGACCGGCGCGGCGCGCGAACTGGCCGACAAAAAACTGCTGGAGAGGCAATCCGCCCTCGCCGAAAGCATCGCCGAAAGCGCTGGCTATGTCGTCGAGAACAAAATTGATCTGACGGCGACTGCCGATGGCGGAAGGGCGCTGGGCAGCCTGACGCATAGTATGGGCATGGTGACCGATAACACGGCGCGCACCCGTCTCGGCACCAAACTGAATGAAATCCGGGGAGGAGCAAGTGACACACAGGCAACCGCACTGGTCGGACTCATCAAGGTTGGCGGGTTCGGGATCAGGTAATGAACCACCGTATCCACAGCCAGTGCTGGCAAGTTAAAGCCCCCTCTCAGGAGGCGGCACTTGCGATACGCCAACAATTGCGTTCTCAACTGGATACGGCGCTGTTGCCAGTGTTCGAGCGCGCCTTCGATGCACTCGCCCCCGGCGACGAAGTGCTGCGCATCCCGCGCCTGACACTGGAAATCAAGCTCTACGGGGGCGCTCTGAACGGCGACTTCATCACCGCAGTGACGCAGGCATTGCCGGAAGTCTTGAGCGACAAGCTGGATGAGACGCTGCGGGATGCCGCCCTCGCCCGTTCCATCCCTATCCAGCCCCGACAGATCGGACCCGGAAAAATCCAATCTGGCGAGGCGGGTGCGCAACACCTGAGCGCACCCGCCCACCAGCGCCGCACCCTGCTGCACTACCTGTCCACCGGCCTGCTGGAATGGCATGAACATTGCGCGTGGGATGACGGCACGCGGTTGCAAGTGCTGCGCGAGGAAGCTGCCGCACTCGCCGGGGATACCTCCGCGTTGCAGGCCGCACTTGACGACTTCTCGTGCGGCAGTCTGACAAAACGCCTCGCCGCCAGCTTCAGACTGCTGCAACTGCTGCCCGCCGGGTCGCGCCCCGCGCTGCTGGCATCCGCTGCGCGCTACGCCGGACTGCCGGACAATCCGGTCGAAGCAGTCCAGCCTGCGAACCTGCTTCCCGGCTTGCTGCGCCAACTCGCCAGCCAGTTCGTCGTGTCACCAGGCGGTCACCTGCTGCTGCGCGTGCAGGCCATGCTGCTGGCGCTACGCGAGGCAGACCTGCGCCGCCCGTTCGACCCGCAGATCGCCGCATGGTTGCGCGACTGCCAGCATCAGGCCGCGACACGAACGGACAGCAACTCCGTAGAGATGCAATCCGCCATCGCAGCACTGTTCGAGTCAGCTCCAGCCATCACCCTACCACCCCAACCTGCCAACACTCAGCCCCCCCTGCCATCACCGAGGGCGGAAGACATAGCGGCTATCGGCTATCTGACCAGCGATGCCGGGCTGATCCTGCTGCATCCCTTCCTGCCCCGCCTGTTCACCGAGCTAAACATCACCCCCGGCGGCATCCTGCCCGAAGCGATGCTGCCGCGCGCCGCCGCGCTGCTGCACTGGCTGGTCAATGCGCGCGAGGAAGTTTACGAATACGAGCTGACCCTCATCAAGGTGTTGCTGGGACTGACACCCTCCCACCCCTTGCCAGTCAGTGCCGGACTGCTGGACAAAGCTGACCGCGCCGAGGCCGATGCGCTGCTGGCGGCAGCCCTCTCGCACTGGGAAGTACTAGGCAAGACCAGCGTATCCACATTGCGCGGCACTTTTCTGCAACGTCGCGGCCTGTTGCGCGACACGGATTCCGGCTGGCAACTCCAGGTGGAAACCGCGCCCTTCGACCTGCTTCTGGGCAGATTGCCCTGGAGCATCAGCCTGGTGAGACTGCCGTGGATGAGCAGACCAATGTTCACCGAGTGGATCACGCCATGAACAGCAACGCAGGGGATATGGATGCCGATCTGGAATGGCTGGCGCAGACACTCCAGAAGCGTCTCGCCGATTACTTTGCCGTCCCGCCAGACCGAACACTGCCGCCCGGTGAAATGCCGCTTCCTCCCGACCTTTCCGGCAGCGACTCGCCCTATGCAGACATGCTCAGGGCATACCAGCTATCTTCAGCCGAGCGTCTGGTCGTACTGCTGGCACTCGCCCCCACGCTGCGTCCCCAGTTGCTCGATGTGCTATTGACCCGCAATGAAACAACGCAGCGCGGTTTCACGGAATTCGGCGGCGCGCCGTCCGGCAGCGCCTTCCTGCCGACGCTGGAGACCGCCATTTTCCTGCTGGCGGGTGATGACCTTTCGGCGCGCTTCGACGCGATGCGGCTGCTGGGGCACACGCAGCCCCTGATGCGTCACGGCCTGCTCGAACTGCAACCGACCAGCCCCGGAGAGCCCTTCACCGCCGCCACGTTGCTGCCTTGCCAAACCCTACTCGAACGAGTGCTGCAAGTCGCCGACTCCGGCACGACACTTGAGGTCGGCCTGCCCGCGCAGCGGATGCAGACCGCGCTTGAATGGGATTACCTGGTGCTGCCCGCCCACACGCAGGAACAGCTCGAAGAGATCCGCATCTGGCTGGATCACAGCGCCACGCTGCTGGACGACTGGGGGATGCGCCACAAGCTGCGCGCCGGATACACCAGTCTGTTCTACGGGCCGCCGGGAACCGGCAAGACGCTTGCCGCCAGCCTGCTGGGCAAACTCTGTGGGCACGAGGTCTACAAGATAGACCTATCCATGGTGGTTTCAAAATACATTGGCGAAACGGAAAAAAATCTGGCGCGCGTGTTCGAACGTGCCGAAAACATGGGCTGGATTCTGTTCTTCGACGAAGCCGATGCGCTGTTCGGCAAGCGCACCCGCGTGGACAACGCACACGACCGCTATGCGAATCAGGAGGTCAGTTTCCTGTTGCAGCGTATCGAAGAATATGCAGGTGTCGCGATCCTCGCTTCCAACCTCAAGAGCAATATGGATGAAGCCTTTCTGCGGCGTTTCCAGTCGGTCATTCATTTTCCGCTGCCCCGCGCGCAGGAGCGCCTGAAAATATGGCGCGAGGCTTTTTCAGACCATGCCGTGCTGGAAAAAAGTCTGGATCTGATGCGCATTGCCGAACAACACGAACTTTCCGGCGGCACCATCATGAACGTGGTGCGCTTCGCCTCGCTCAAGGCACTGTCGCGCGGCGACGGCATCATCCGCGCCCGCGACATGGAAGACGGTATCCAGCGCGAACTGCTTAAAGAGGGACGGGCCTTCTAGCCTGCATCCGTCATGTCGGCGACCGCACAGAAAATCGTCAACCGCCCCACCATGCCGGTGGTCGCTCGGCAACCTGCGCAAATCCGCTGCACACCCGGCACAATCCAGACAGCCAGTTCACTTAAAGTCTCGTCTCCAACCGATCCTGCCGAACACGAAGCAGAACAGACCGCCAAACGCATCATGCGCATACCCTTGCCGCAATCCGAAAGCGCGGTGACAGCAAAATGCTCGCCGCATGCCACCCGCTTCGCCAATACGATCACACAAAGCGAACCGCTACGCATCGCGCGAAAACAGGAAGGCACTCCCGCAATCCCTTCCAGTCTGTTATCTGAAATCAGCGCCAGCCAGTCTTCCGGCAAGCCACTTCCGAGCAGCATCCGACAATTCATGGAGCCGCGTTTCAATGCGGACTTCAGCGGGGTGCGCATCCACACCAGTGAGCAGACCGCCAGACTCAGCCACCAGATCAGCGCCCAAGCCTTCACGGTCGGCAATCAGGTCTACTTTGGCCGTGACCGTTTCCAGCCCGAGAGCAGGGAAGGTCGCAAACTGATTGCGCACGAGCTGACCCACACCATCCAGCAAGGCGCGGCACTTCAGCATACGGCGAGTGTCACGCGACAATCGCCCGTGCAGGCGCAACGCGCCTGGTTTCCCAATCCGCTTGATTTGCTTCCCAATCCCTTGAGTTTTATTGCCGATAAAGCTAGATTGATCCCCGGCTTCCGCATGTTCACTATCGTTCTAGGCGTAAATCCAATCAACATGAGCGGCGTTGACCGCAGCCCGGCCAACGTCCTGCGCGCGGTGGTCGAGTTCATGCCAGGCGGCATCCTTATAAGCCAAGCACTTGATAATAATGGTATTTTTGACAAGGTAAGCAACTGGGTAACACAACAGATTGCCTCGCTCGGCATGGTCGGCAGCAGCATCAAACAGTGTGTAAGCCAATTTATCGCTTCGTTGAGTATGTCCGACCTTGGCAATCCCGGCGCGTTGTGGGAACGCGCCAAGCGCATATTCACCGAGCCAATTGGTCGCATCATCAACTTCGTCCGTGGGCTGGTCAGCGGCATCCTGAGCTTCATCAAGAATACGATCCTGCTGCCGCTGGCGCGTCTGGCATCCGGCACGCGCGGCTGGGACTTGCTGTGCGCCGTGCTGGGACGCAACCCGATTACAGGTGCTGCCGTACCTCGCAGCGCAGAAATTTTGATCGGCGGCTTCATGAAACTGATCGGTCAGGACGAGGTCTGGGAGAACATGCAAAGAGCCAATGCCGTGCCGCGCGCGTTCGCCTGGTTCAATGGCGCGCTGTCCAATCTGACGGGCTTCGTGCGGCAAATACCTGCGCTGTTCATCAGCACGCTACAGTCGCTGACGATAGCCGACTTGGTGCTGCTACCGCGCGCCTTTGCCAAAGTGATCACCGTATTCGGCGGATTTGCGCTGCAATTCGCCACCTGGGCGGGCAATGCCGTGTGGAATCTGCTGGAGATCATCTTCGATACGCTCAAGCCCGGCATCATGGGCTACATCCGGCGCACGGGTGCGGCACTCAAAAGCATACTCAAAAACCCTCTGCCCTTCGTACGCAATCTGGTGAATGCCGCAAAATCCGGCTTCCTGAACTTTGCCCGTAATTTCGTCCGGCACCTCAAGGCCGGACTGATAGACTGGCTGACCGGCTCGCTGACCGGCGTGTACATCCCCAGGGCGCTCAACCTGCCCGAGCTTGGCAAATTCGCACTGAGCGTACTCGGCATCACCTGGACACAGATACGCGGCAAGATCGTCCGGGCGTTGGGCGAGCGTGGCGAAACCATCATGCGGACACTGGAGACAGGCTTCGACATCGTCGTGGCGCTGGTGCGGGGCGGGCCTGCCGCCATCTGGGAATTACTCAAGGAGAAACTCACCGACCTCAAGGACGCAGTGGTCAGCGGCATCGTCGGCTTCGTCAGCGAGACGATCATCAAGAAAGCCGTGCCCAAGCTCATCGCCATGTTTATCCCCGGCGCCGGTTTCATTTCGGCGATCATCTCGATCTACGACACCCTCATGGTGTTCGTGCAAAAGATATCCCGCATCATCCAGGTGGTCACTGGCTTCATCAACTCCATCCTCGCCATCGCCGCCGGCAATATCGCCGCTGCCGCCAACAAAGTGGAAAGCAGCCTCGCCGGGCTGCTCTCGCTCGCCATCAGCTTCCTGGCCGGCTTCCTCGGCCTCGGCAAAATCACCGACAAGATCAAGGGCGTCATCGAGAAAGTTCGTGCCAGCGTGGACAAACTCCTCGATGCGGCCATCAACTGGATTGTGACGAAGGCAAAGGCGCTGTTTGGGAAGTTGTTCGGCAATAAGGATAACAAGGAAGTTACTTCCCAAAAAGGCTTCTCACTTCCTAATGAAGGACACACAGTCACGGCCAAGGCTAAAGACGGCAATCTTCAAGTAACCATTCACAGCAGTCGTGAGGGTGACATCCTTTCTATGCTTTCAGATGCTAAAGAAGAGGTGAAGTCCGATACAACGAGAAATGAATCACAAAAAAACCAGATACTCAGCGATCTGAGTGGTGCACGACAAATGGTTTTGTCGATGAAGCAAGATTGGAGTACGGCAGCGAATCAAAAGCAAGATTTTGGGCCATGGTCAGAAGCACGAATGACTCAAATCATAAACATTCTCTCTCACCTTGGAGCCGATGGCATCAAAACGTTTAGTGATTTCAAAGGAAAACCGCTCGATAAACGTTATCTTCCGGCAGGATACGACGTGCGCCAGAAACTTTATCTTCGTGGCAGCGGGTGGTCAGCCAATCAGACTTCAGTCATCAACAAGGGAAGTACTGCAGTACGCGATGATGTGAATTTGGTTATCGCCAACCGAACAACAAAGCCTTCCGTGGCAGATACTGCTTGGAACCGCCTAGTCACAAACCTGTGTGTGCCATACGGTTCCACAAAGGCGACACTCACAATGACCCATCTTGCAAACACTCCATACGATGTCGATCACATCGATACGTTATCTATACATTGGCAGTCTGGCGGTGGTAATAATAGTAAGGATAAACCTCGCTGGGATTTATCCAACACGACAAGGCTTCGTTATATTACAAAACGAGACAATCTTGCTCGAACAAAAGGAAATTACGAAGCTTGGGTTGGGAAAGGATTCGCTAGCACATATTCGCAGGGAGGAATAGACAACGCAAAGCTGATCGACGGCCAGCCATTCCTTGACGCGCCTGGCGGAAAACCTGTTTAGACTCATCCATAAGCAAAAACCTTAACAACTTTTGCACTCACAATTCCGAGCGAGCCTTGATGCGACACTTGGAACAATTTAAAAAGGAGATACCTTTGTGAAAACCATCAATCAGGCGTTTGCAATCCTTGTTGGCCTGTTGCTGCTCGGCGCATTAGTTATCGCCGGGATAGCCGCCATCGAATATATCAGCTCGCTGTATATGGCTCTTGACCCGCAACTCGCTCGTGCCACGGCGATTGTTCTGTTTGTCGTGCTAATTGCCGCGTGGATTATCACGCACAGTATTCGCAGGGCTGCCGCACAGCAAATGCGGCAACAGTTCAGCAATGAAATATCTGCAACGTATCAATACTTCGTGGATCACTGGATCGAGATAATAGATCATGGTCGCCAATCAGACAGCAACCCGGAAGCGCAGCAGGTTCTCGACCGGCTCATAGCGCTGTACGGCAGCGCTGACGCAATCAAGGCGCATCTGGCATTGCGAACCATGATGCAGCAGAAAGACATGCAGGATGCCAATATGCACGCCCAACTCGGCAAGGCGCTGCTCGCTATCCGCAAAGACTTGGGCTCTGACACGCAGGGCATCACGGCACAGGAACTACAGCAGCTTGTCCTGCCGGAGCCTGATCTGGACGTGCGCCCGGATGACTTGGCGCAACCACAACTCGACTCAGAACCGACATCCGGCGTCTGATGCTCCGGGGACAAATGCCATCAGCACGCAAGCCCCTCCTGACTCTGGCAGTTGAGATTAATCGGCCGTACAGATTCCGGGAGGCCTGACCGCAAATCTCACTTTGGTGCGGACACGACAGATTGTGTGTCGCTGATTATGTGCAGTCATTGCCTTAACGGCCATCTGCAACGGCTCAGATATTCCTGCTTTTCTTGATTAGATCATATGCAAGTTGTATCTCTTTAGCCTGCTCGGTAGCCATTTTTATCATGTCTTCCGGCATCCCCTGCCCGATCAACTTGTCAGGATGATATTGGCTGATCAGCTTGCGGTAGGCGCGCTTGATTTCGGCATCGGTGCTTTCCCCGGTAACACCCAGCGCTTTATAGGCATCTTCCAGTGCATCGGCGGCACTGGCCTGACCTCCGGCAAAATGAGATTGGTTCAACACCCTGTCCAGCAGTTGCCTGAACGCCGCCTCGCCATAGCCCAGACGAGCGGCAATATCGGTCAGCAACACCTCTTCAGCCGGATGAAAATGCCCGTCGGCAAATGCCATGACAATCAGCGAAACCAACAACATTTGCGGCAAATCCCGGGTGTTCCCACAAACTGACATAAACTTTTTGTAGGTCGGCGTGAGGTCAAACGCTGCGGCGGCTCCTTGTTTGAACCAGACTATCGCCTGTGAGCGATGCTCCGCCGACATGCCAATTTTTTGCACATACAGCTCGACATGGTCAATTTCGTCCTGCGAGACATGCCCGTCTGCCTTGGCCAGCTTACCCATCGAAATAAACACCGTTTCGAGAAAAACCGCTTGCCGCAGGGCATTCTGCAACGGGTTGATCGCACCAGCGCCATACACTCTGATACGGTCTAAAAACGAGCCTATCAATAAGCCGAGCAACGCGCCGAAAAAACCAAAAAAGTAATAACCTGCAATAAAACCAATGAGTTTGAACAAGACAACTCCAGAATAAAAGTTAAGCAAAAACACGTTCAGCAAAGTCGTGCATTATACCTGCGCCGTTGCCAGCAGCCTGGAATCAGGCTAGGAGTCTGTCGGACTTAAAGGAAATCTACTGCAAATTCGCCTGGACGGCGCATATTTCACCGCTTTCTTGGTCAATAGAACAACTATTGACCTGCGAAACCAGCAAAATCTGCCCTCGCCCAGCCAAATTTTGCGAGCAGCCGCTTTGCGGCTTTGCCTGCTTAAACCTTTTCGCTACGATTCTTCAAGTCCGACAGACTCCTAGGCGGCAAAAATCACGACGTAGCGACAATATCGCCATAATCCGGGATACGGCTCACACGGCAAAAATACAGGCTGCCAGGCAAAAATACATAGACTGTTTGGCCTATTGACCGTTGCTCTATTAGCCGCTACGTTGCCATGCAGTGCGGATAGGCATCCTCCTCACCCCAGTGTCGTCGTTACCCTTGCAGTTACTTGTAAACCAGATTGTGATTGTCATCGCCCAACCACCATGAGGGAGCATAGAACATGAAAAATGCGCAAATAAAAATATTATTGTTAATGCGGGGAAACGCCGGCAAGGAGGTCGCCAATCTCAAAAAATCCCTGCGAAAGGTACTGTCTGATGCCGCAACATCCTACCCCGGATTGACAAGCGGCAATGCGTTCGATACTGACACCGAGACTGCCTTGCGTGTCTGGCAGGCCAGCGTGGGACTGGTGGCGGACGGTATCGCCGGCCCACGCAGCCTGTCCGCTCTGGGCGTTACGCCGCCCGCGAAGCTGGATATTGAGTTGGATAACGCCACGGTGAGCAAACTTTTCCCCCGCACCCGAACCTCCAGCATCGCAAAAAACCTGCCCTATGTGACGGCAGCTCTGGCGGCCTTCGGTCTGGCGGTTACGCCCATGCTGTGCGTCGCGTTGGCCACGATAGCCGCCGAGACCGAAGGCTTCGCGCCCATCGCCGAATTGCCTTCCCATTTCAACACACTGCCGGGACAAGCCGCTTTCAGCGCTTACGAATACAAGCTGGGTAACAAAAATCCGGGGGATGGGGCGCGCTATCGCGGACGCGGCTATGTGCAATTGACCGGGTACGACGATTACCAGAAATTTGGTGAAATACTCGGCATTCCGCTGGCGGACAACCCGGATAGCGCCTGCGCACCAGAAGTTGCGGCCTGCCTGCTGGCCGCCCATCTTAGAGCAAACAGCGAAAAACTGACGGCTGCACTCGCCAACAACGACCTGGAGGGCGCGCGCGTGGCGGTCAATGGCGAAAACTATAGCCAGGAGCGGTTTTCAAAAACCTTCCAGATGGCTCAGGAAGCCGTAGCCGTACAAAAAGCTATAGCGGAAAAACCGCGCTTCGGAGCAGCGGCCAAGGCAGCAGCTCCGATGGCGGCACGTCGAGCCACCCTGAACGTGACCAACGACCCGAAAGATTTGCGCGACCGCCCGTATATTCCACCGCCCAAGTCGTTGCCCAACCTGTACCCGGCCAACGAAAAAATCAAGGCTTTGATGGGGGCTTATAGCAAGGCCGGACTCATACTGGATCAGGGTCAGGAGGGCGCTTGCACAGGCTTTGGACTGGCCTGTGTCATCAACTACCTGCGCTGGAAAGCCGCCGGGATGCCCAAAAAACTCGAATCGGTCAGCCCACGCATGTTGTACCACTTCGCGCGCCGTTTCGACGAATATGAGGGTGAAGACTACGACGGGTCAAGCTGCCGGGGAGCGTTGAAAGGCTGGTATTACAACGGGGTTTGCCGCAAAGACTTATGGACTTACCAGGCTGGCAGCGAGACGCTCCCCCAATCGGGCTGGGACAGTGATGCCATCGAA
>Ga0210022_1000213_pt1 | contig 43030 bp, 45 predicted proteins | sample CryGeymeta201520_FD_183984 | JGI IMG/M metagenome (GOLD analysis project Ga0210022, IMG submission 183984) | Groundwater microbial communities from Crystal Geyser aquifers in Utah, USA - Crystal Geyser metaG 2015-20 (SPAdes) (version 2) | ecosystem: Environmental > Aquatic > Deep subsurface >... | reverse complement strand
CTCGCGATAGGCCACGGCTTGTTCGGTGGTGGTGACGGGCGGGCGCAGGTTGGGCATGACGATGGCGCGGGCGAACTGGCGTGCGGTGTCGGGCAAGACAGCGCGCATCAGATCGCCATCGCGCAGGTGCAGGTGCAAGTCGTCGGGGCGGGTGAGGGTGAGTTGTTGCATGGAGAATCCCGGCTATGGAATGACAGTCGGGATTGTAGCCTGCTTTTGTGGGGCGGGTTTCAACCCGACGCGATGACAAAATTCAACAACCTGTCGGGTTGAAACCCGACCCACAAAAACCGATCTGATTAGTCGATGTGTTTGCGCGCATGGCCCGGAAAGAACTTGCGCACCACCACAAAAAATACCGGCACCAGGAAGATGGCGAACACGGTGGCGGCGAGCATGCCGCCGATGACACCGGTGCCGATGGCGCGGCGGCTTTCCGCGCCCGCTCCAATGGAAAGTGCCAGCGGCAAAACGCCGGCCATGAAGGTGATGGAGGTCATCAGGATCGGGCGCAGGCGCAGGCGGCAGGCTTCCCTGACTGCTTCGAGCCGTTCCTGCCCCTCATCTTCGAGGTGGCGCGCGAACTCGACAATCAGGATGGCGTTCTTGGCGGCCAAGCCGATGATGGCAATCAGGCCAACCTTGAAATAGACGTCGTTGGACAAGTCGCGCAGTTCCGCTGCGGCCAGCGCGCCGAAGGCACCCAGCGGCACCGCCAGCATCACCGCGAGCGGCACCGACCAGCTTTCATAGAGGGCGGCGAGCACCAGGAACACCACCAGCAGGGAAACCGCAAACAGCAGTGGCGCCTGCCGGCTGGAGATTTTTTCCTCGGACGAGATGCCCGACCATTCATAGCCGATGCCCGGCGGCAATTTTTGCGCGATGGATTCCATTGCGGCCAGCGCCTCGCCGCTGGAAACGCCGGGCGCGGTGGTGCCGGAAATCTTCATGGCCGCCAATCCGTTGTAGCGGTCGAGTTTGGCCGAACCGGCGACCCATTTGGTGCGGACGAATTCGGACAGCCGCACCATTTGCCCGCTGTTGTTGCGCACCGCCGCGCGCAGCAACTCGGTTTCGCCGCGGCGGGTGTTTTCTTCCGCCTGCATCTGCACGCGCAACACGCGCCCCTGGCGCACAAAATCGTTGATATACGACACGCCGAACAGCGCCTGCAGCGTTTCGTTCAGGTCGCCGGTGCCGACACCGAGCGTCTCCGCCTTGTCGTGGTCGATGTCGAGGAAGAGCTGCGGCGCCGGTTCCTGACCTTCCGGGCGCACCGCAGTCAGGCGCGGATCCGCCATCGCCATTCCCAGCACCTGGTTGCGCGCCTCGATCAGTTTCTCGCGCCCGACACCGCCGCGATCCTGCAGGCGGAAATCGAAGCCGCCGGCAGAGGCCAGTTCGGGAATTGGCGGCGGGCTGATGGCGAACAGCATCGCCTGTTTCATGCGGAAGAATTGCATGTTGGCGCGCCGCACCAGCGCCTGCGCGGAATTTTCCGCGCCCGGCCGCTCATCCCATTCCTTGAGCCGGATGAAAGCCAGCGCCATGTTTTGCCCGCGGCCAAAGAAGGAAAATCCCAGCACGCCGACCACTTTGTCCACCTGCGGCTGTTGCAGGAAATACTGCTCCACCCTTTCCAACACCGCCTGCGATCGTTCGCGGGTGGCGGCGGGCGGCAACTGGATCGCGGTGATGAGATAGCCCTGGTCTTCCTGCGGCAGAAAGCTGCCCGGCAATTTGTCGTAGATCCAGACGGCGGCGATGACAATCACCGCGTAAATCAGCAGCGACCGTACCAGCCGGCGGGTGGCGACCGCCACGCCGCTGACGTAGCGCGCCGTCAGGCGCTCGAACCAGCGGTTGAAGCGGCCGTGGAAACCGCGCTCCAGACTGGCCGCGTCATGTTTGAGCAGGCTCGCGCACAGCGCCGGGGTCAGGGTCAGGGCAAAAAAGGCGGAGAACGCCATGGTGACCAGCAGGGTCACGGCAAACTGGCGGTAAATGGCGCCGGTGGAGCCTCCAAAGAACGCCATGGGCACGAACACCGCCATCAGCACCAGGGTGATTGCAATAATCGCGCCGGTGATTTCGCCCATCGCCACCCGTGTCGCCTCGCGCGGTGACAAATGCCGGGTGCGCATATTGCGCTCGACGTTTTCCACCACCACGATGGCATCGTCCACCACCGTGCCGATCGCCAGCACCATCGCGAACAGGGTCAGCACGTTGATCGAAAAGCCGAAGACATACAAACCAACCAGTCCGCCCATCAGGGACACCGGCACCACGATGGCGGGAATCAGCGTGGTGCGCCAGTTGCCGAGGAAGATATACATCACCAGCACCACCAGCGCCGCCGCTTCCAGCAGAGTCTTGGCCACTTCGCGGATCGACAGTTCGATGAAGCGGGTGGTGTCGTAGGGCACCAGCCATTCCATGCCCTGCGGGAAAAAGCGCGACAATTCCTCCATTTTGGCGCGCACCCCCTGCGCCGTCGCCAGCGCGTTCGCCCCCGGCGTGGTGCGGATCGCCATGCCGGCAATCGGTTTGCCGTTCAGGCGCGCGCTGCGGTTGTAGTCCTGCGCGCCCAGCTCGATGCGGGCAATGTCCTTGAGGCGCACGATGGCGCCGTCCGGCATGGCGCGCAGCACGATGTTGCCAAAATCTTCCGGGGTGGCCAGACGGCCGCGCGCGGCGATGACCGCGTTGACTTCCTGCCCCGGTGCGACCGGAAGCTGGCCCACTTCGCCCAGCGCCAGCAGATTGTTTTGCGCGCGCACGGCGCGGGCGATCTCGGCGGGCGTGATGGCATAGGATTCGAGTTGCGCCGGCTTGAGCCAGATGCGCATCGAATACTCGGTGCCGAACAGCAGCACTTCACCCACGCCCGGTACGCGCAGTAGCGGCTCCAGCACGCTGGCGGTGGCATAGCTGCCCAGATCGACGGCGTCTAGCGATTCGTCTGGCGAGGTCAGCGCCACCACCAGGATGAAATTGCGCCCGGCGCGGGTCACCGTTACGCCCAGCCGGCGCACATCGTCCGGCAGGCGCGCCTCCACCCGTTTGATGCGGTTCTGCGCCTCGACCGAGGCAAACTGGATGTCGGTGCCGGGTTTGAATGTGAGCGAAACCTGGCCGGAGCCGACCTGCGAGCTGGAATCCATGTACAGCAAATTCTCGATGCCGTTCATTTCCTGCTCGATCAGCTGCACCGCGCTTTGCTCCACCACCTGCGCCGAAGCGCCCGGATAGTTCACTGAAATATCCAGTGCGGGCGGTGCCACCGAGGGATATTGGGCAACCGGCAGGGCGCGCAACGCCAGCACCCCGGCGAAGGTGACAAGAATGGCGATCACCCAGGCAAAAATCGGACGGTCGATGAAATAGCGGGCGAGCATGGCGGACCTTAAGGTTTGGCTGCCGGTGGCGCCGCAGCGGGCGCGGGTTGCCCCGCCGGCACTGCTGTGACGACGGATCCCGGGCGGGCTTTTTGCAGGCCGTTGACGACAATCTGTTCACCGCCCTGCAAGCCGCTGCTGACGATGAAATCACTGTCGGCCATGCCGCCGGTCAAAACCGGCAGCGGCACCACCTTGCCATCGGCTGCCACGGACAGCACGAACTGGCCTTGGGGGCCGATTTGCACCGCGCGCTGCGGCACCCGCAAGGCATTGTGTTGCTGGGCTTGCGGAAAACGTACGCGCACAAACATGCCGGGCAGCAACTCGCGCTTGGGATTGGGGAATTCGGCGCGCAGACCAACCATTCCGGTGGCCGGATCGACCGCCATGTCGGAGAAAAATATCCTCCCGCGCCTGGAATAGGTGCTGCCGTCTTCGAGCAGCAATTCCACTTCAGGGCTGGCGGCACGGTGCAGAGTTCCGCCGTCAATCGCGCGCCGCAAGCGCAGCAAATCAGTGCCGGGCTGGCTGAAGTTGACGTAAATCGGATCGAGTTGCTCGATGGTGGCGAGCAGGGTGGCCGCGCTTTTGCTCGCCAGCGCGCCTTCGGTCACTGCGGCGCGGCCGATGTGGCCGCTGATGGGGGCGGGCACATTGGCGTAGCGCACATCCTCCTCGGCGCGCACCAGCGCCGCTTCGGCCTGCCTCGCGCGGCTGACCGCAAGATCATGAGCCTGCCGGCTGACCATGCCCTTTTCCAGCAGGCGGCGCGACCGCTCGGTGGCTTGTTGCGCGGCCAGCGTATCTGCTTTGGCCGCCGCCAGTGCGGCCAGATAACTCCGCGCATCGATGCGGAACAGTTGGGTGTCTGCCTTGACTTCGCTGCCCTCGCGAAACAGACGCTGTTCCACCACGCCATCGACGCGCGCCCGCACCTGCGCGGTGCGATAAGCCTGCACGCGTCCGGGCAAGTCCCGGGTCAGCGTTGCGTTGCCCGCCGTGACAGTGATGACTTCGACTTCAGGCGGGGGCGGCATGCCGCCGGCGGGCGCACCGGGTGCGGCGGGTTTGTCGCCGCAAGCGTTTAGCAGCAGCGGCAACAGGATGATTGAAATATTCTGGCGGAGGCTCATTTGAAGTTTTTTGCGGGTATGCCGTGACGGGCGAGTGTAGCAAAGGATGCTGGAATAACAACCGCGCCGGGGCTATTGTTTGAGTGCCAGCGCGCGTTCGTATAGCGTGTTCTTGTTGAGACCGGTGATCTGTACTGCCAGACCGACCGCCTGTTTCAGGGGTAACCCGGCCAGCAACACCGCCAGCACCCGCTCCGCCTGCGCATCCAGATCGTCATTGCGTGGTGCGGCGCCCGACACCAGCAGCACGAATTCGCCGCGCTGGTTGTTCGGGTCGCTGTGCAGCCAGGCTAGCGCCGTGCCCAGCGGGCAGCGGTGGATGCTTTCAAATAATTTGGTCAACTCGCGCGCGAACACGATCTCGCGCGCGTCGCCGAACACTGCGTGCAGGTCGGTGACGCACTCGAGGATGCGGTGCGGCGCTTCGTAGAACACCAGGGTGCAGGGCAGGTCGGCCAGCGATTGCAGCGCGGCGCGGCGCGCCGCCGACTTGTTCGGCAGAAAACCGTGGAACAGGAAATGCGGATTGACCAGGCCGGAGGCGGAGAGGGCGGCGATGGCGGCCGAGGCACCGGGAATCGGAATGACGCGAAAGCCGGCCGCGCGCACCGCCTCGACCAGCAGTGCGCCGGGGTCGCTCACTGCCGGTGTCCCCGCATCGGTCACCAGCGCCACGCTATTCCCCTGTTGCAACAGGGTGACGATCTTTTCTGCCCCGGCCCGCTCGTTGTGCTGGTGCAGGGCGAGCAGTTTGGCGTCGCCGATGCCGTGGTGCTGCAACAAATGGCGTGTATTGCGCGTATCCTCCGCCGCCACGACCCCGACCGCGCCGAGCACATCCAGCGCGCGCAGCGTAATGTCACCCAGATTTCCAATCGGGGTGGCGACTACATATAATGCGCATTCGATTTTTTGATTGGCCCTGATATGCAAACTCGAAATACCGGAATGATTGGATGGCGCGGACTGCTGGTCGCGGCACTATACGTGAGCCTGTTTGGCTGCGCCACTGCGCCAACACCTGCCCCCGTCACTCCGCCGACCTCCGCAGCCGCACCGCCGGCGGCCGAAATGCCGGCCGTCGAACTGGGCACGCTGCCCGCCCAGGAATTGCCCAGGGCGCAACCTTTGTTGCCGCCGCTGGCGGAAGGTGCCGAGCACCATATCGCGCTGATCCTGCCGTTGCGCTCCGCCGTGTTCGGACGCGCGGCGGAGGCGGTGGAGCGGGGTTTTCTCGAAGCCGCCGCGCTACAGCCGGGAGATCTGCCGGTGCACATTTATACCGCCAATGACGAAGCTTTTGAAGCCGCCGCCTTGTACCGACAAGCCGTCAGCTCGGGCGCGCTGGCGGTGGCCGGGCCGCTCACCCGTGAAGGTGTCGCGGCGCTGGCCGCCGAAGAAAAGTTGCCGCTGCCCACGCTGGCGCTGAACCTGCTCGACACCCCGCGCGAGGATGCGCTGTATTTCTTTGGTCTGCCGCCGGAAAGCGAAGTGCTGCAACTGGCACAATGGGCCGCCGCCTCGGGCATGCTGACCGCCACCGTGGTGCGCACCGACACCGCCTATTCGCGCCGTCTGGCCGAGGCGTTCAGCGCGGTGTGGCAACAGGGCGGCGGCAGCCTGATGCCGGAAATCGTGTATCAGGGCGACCCGAGCGAGATTCGCACCTTGTCCGGCCAGCCGGGGGAGATGGTATTCCTCGCCGCCGAGGCGGACAGGGCGCGCCTGATGCGGCCTTATATTTACACCGACATTCCGGTGTATGCCACCTCGCAGGTGTTTGTCGGCAACCAGTACAGACTGCGCAACTTCGATCTGGCCAATGTCCATTTCGTCGATATGCCCTGGGTGCTGCAAGCGGATCATCCGGCGGTCATGGTTTATCCGCGCGCGGAACCGCCCTTGCCGCTGGAGATGGAACGCCTGTACGCGCTGGGGGTTGACGCTTACCGCCTGCTGCAGGTGCTGTATCGCCACGAGACGCTGAATGCGCTGCCGCTGGACGGGGTGACCGGCAAACTGACACTGGACGGGCATCGTGTGCGGCGCGAGGCGATGAAAGCGGAGATGCGCGACGGCCAGGGGGTAGCGCTAGAAGGTGGCCGTCTGTCCGCCAATCCGGCGGACTAGCCGCCATGAAGTCTGGCGCGCAGGCAGAACAAACCGCCGCGCGGTTCCTGCAGCGCCAGGGTTTGCAACTGGTAGAGGCTAACTATCGTTGCCGTTTTGGCGAAATCGACCTGATTCTGCGCGATGGCGCGACACTGGTGTTTGCCGAAGTCCGCTTGCGCAGCCGGGCCGATTTTGGCGGCGCGGCGGCCAGCATCGATGCGCGCAAGCAACACAAGCTGATTCTCGCCGCCCAGCACTATCTATCCCGTATCGCGCCCGTGCCGCCGTGCCGCTTCGATGCCCTGCTGCTGGCGCAGGCCGACGACGAAAGCGCCATTGAGTGGGTCAAGGGCGCGTTCGAATTGGGTTAAAATCAGCCCATTTTAAATTGGAGTTCCACCGACATGCCTTTTGCCAAACGCGTCAGCAAACATTTTGACGACAGCGCCGCCGTCAACCTGCAAAGCAAGCAGGTGTTGGCCGCGCCCATCGCGCGTGCCGCGCAGGCAATGGTCGATTGTCTGATGCGCGACGGCAAGATTCTGACCTGCGGCAACGGCGGTTCGGCCGCCGACGCCCAGCATTTTGCCGCCGAGCTGATTAACCGCTTTGAAATCGAGCGCCCGGGCTTGCCGGCGGTGGCGCTCACCACCGACAGCTCGGTGCTGACATCCATCGCCAACGACTATGATTTTGCGCAGATTTTCTCCAAGCAGTTGCGCGCGCTGGGCATGGAAGGCGACGTGCTGGTTGCCATTTCCACCAGCGGCAATTCCGTCAACGTGGTCGAAGCGGTCAACGCGGCACACGAGCGTGGCATGCTGGTGGTGGCATTGACCGGACGCGACGGTGGGCAGCTGGCGGCAATCCTCAACGCAAACGATTTCAACCTTTGCGTGCCGGCCAAAAACACCGCACGGGTGCAGGAAATGCATCTGCTGGTTTTGCACTGTCTGTGCGACGTGATCGACCACATTCTGCTGGGAGGCGAATAATGAAGCGCCGAATCATCCTGATCGCGCTGCTTGTCTTGCTGCAGGGATGCGCTCAGACATCCGGCCCCGGCAGCTCCGCCGCTCACGAGCGGCGCAACGCAGAGGCGTTGCAGGATGACCGCAACATCGAGCACACCGCAAAGCAACGGATCGCGGATAAATACCGGCAGAATGTGCAGGTGAACGTGACCAGCTTCAACCGATTTGTCCTGCTTACCGGACAGGTTCCGGATGAATCCGGCAAGACCGGGATCGAGCGCATCGTGGCAGGCATCGACCGGGTCAGGGGGATCGCCAACGAGTTGCGCGCCGGCAAGAGCGCAACGCCGGGCACCGGCTACAGCGACTCCGGCATCAGCGGCGACGTGCGCGCGCGCCTGCTGGCGCACAAAGCGCATGCGCTCGACCCCATCAGGGTCTTCACCGAAGAAGGGGTGGTGTATCTACTCGGCATCGTCAGCCGCGCCGAAGCCGATGCCGCCTCGGAGATCGCCAGCACCACGGCCGGCGTGCGCAAGGTGGTGCGCGTGTTCGAATATACGGATTGATCCGATCATCTGAGAGGGGAATAAAATGCGACGGAGCCGTTTGTTGTGTTTGCTCGTGTTGGGCGCGGTATTGCAAGGTTGTTTGCCGTTGCTGGCGACCGGGGTCGGCTCGGGCGCATTGATGGCGACCGACCGCCGCAGCAGCGGAATTTATATCGAGGACGAGGCGATCGAGAACAAGGCATTGTCCCGCATTGGAGCGCAATTCAAAGAAAGAGTGCACGTCAACGTGACCAGCTTCAACCGCAAGATGCTGCTTACCGGCGAGGTGCCGGATGAGACGACCCGGGCAGAAATCGGCAAGATCGTGGCGGCTGTCGAAAATGTGCGCGATGTGCACAACGCGACGGTTATCGCCCTGCCGAGCTCGCTGACCTCGCGCAGCAACGATGCGCTGCTGACTTCAAAAGTGAAATTTAATTTCACCAACAACAAGCGCTTTAGTCCCAGCCACGTCAAAGTGATCACCGAGAACGAGACGGTATATCTGCTTGGTCTTGTCAAGCGCGTCGAGGCCGATGCCGCCTCGGAAATCGCCAGCACCACGGCCGGCGTGCGCAAGGTGGTGCGCGTGTTTGAGTATCTGGACTGAACGTGGCTTATCCCGCGCCCGGTTTCGAGAGCAAACTTTGTGCGGCGGATGAATTCGCCGCCAGAGCCTCCGCCCTGCCGCGTCCGCTGGTGTTCACCAACGGCTGTTTCGACCTGTTGCATCGCGGCCACGTCACCTGTCTGGCGCAGGCGCGCGCGCTGGGCGCCGCGCTCATCGTCGGCGTCAACAGCGATGCCTCGGTCAAGCGGCAAGGCAAGGGCGGCGAGCGTCCGATCAACAACGAGGCCGACCGCCTGGCGGTGCTGGCCGCGCTGGAATCAGTCAGCCTGGTGGTGATATTCGAAGAGGACACGCCGCTGAAGCTGATCTTAACCGCCCATCCGGACGTGCTGGTAAAAGGCGGCGACTGGCAGCCGGAGAACATCGTCGGCAGTAAAGAGGTGCAGGCTTGGGGCGGCAGTGTCAGCAGTATCCCGTTTCTGCATCAACGTTCAACCACCGCATTACTCAGGAAAATCCGCGCGCTATGACACCCACCGAAATCACCCTGCACCAGCAATCCAGAATTCTCGAGATCGCGTTCGACGACGGCGCGCGCTACAAATTGCCGGCAGAATTCCTGCGCGTTCATTCGCCCTCCGCCGAAGTGCGCGGACACGGCAAGGGGCAGGAAACCCTGCAAACCGGCAAACACAACGTCGGCATCAAGGCCGTCGAGCCGGTTGGCGTGTACGCGCTCAAGATCGAATTCGACGACGGCCACGACACGGGGCTATTCTCGTGGAACTATCTGCACGAGCTGGGGCAATATCAGGATGCCATGTGGCACGATTACCTGACCAAACTCGAAGCAGCCGGCGCGAGCCGCGATAAATAGTTTCCATCACACCGGCGAAGGCCGGTGTCCGGTGATTTCAAAAACCGGATTCCGGCCCGCGCCGGAATGACAAAACCAAGGAGTTGATTATGAGCAAAACCCACTTTGGATTTCAGACCGTGGACGAGAACGAAAAGGCCAAAAAAGTGGCCGGCGTGTTCACCTCGGTCGCCGGCAAATACGACCTCATGAACGACCTCATGTCGGCCGGACTGCACCGCGTGTGGAAACCGTTCGCGGTAGGCCTCGCCAACGTGCGCGAAGGCCAGCGCGTGCTCGATGTGGCGGGCGGCTCGGGCGATCTGACGAAACTGTTCCTGAAAAAAGTCGGGCGCGGCGGGCAGGTCGTTCTTACCGACATCAACAACGCCATGCTGCGCGTCGGCCGCGACCGCATGCTCGACAATGGCACGCCCACCCCGGTGGCCCAGTGTGACGCCGAAAAATTGCCCTTCCCCGACAATTACTTCGACTGTGTCAGCATCGCCTTCGGCCTGCGCAACGTGACCCGCAAGGAAGCCGCCCTGCGCGAGATGCGCCGCGTGCTCAAACCGGGCGGCCGCCTGATCGTGCTGGAATTCTCCAAGATCGCCAAACCGCTGGAGAAAATGTACGACCTGTATTCGTTCAAGCTGCTGCCCAAAATGGGCCGGCTCATCGCCAACGACGCCGACAGCTACCGCTACCTCGCCGAATCCATCCGCATGCACCCGGGGCAGGAAGAGTTAAAACAGATGATGGTGGATGCCGGGCTGGAGCGCGTCGAATATTTCAACATGACCGGCGGGGTGGTGGCGGTGCACCGGGGATACAAGCTGTAACGCCCGCCACCCGATTTTCCTATCGGACGCGCTTCAGCCACTCAAGCCCGCCTGTGGCTTGCCACAAGTCCAGATTTTCGGTGCGGTAATACCACGCTTCATCCTTGCCGCCGATCTGCACCAGGCCTTCCCGCAAACGCGGCGGTTTGGGTTTGTCGGCCAGCAGCATTTTGGCAACTTCCGGGTAGCGGCTGCGCGCCGTCTTCAACGCATCGCGTGCCGCCGATTCCTGTTTATCCATGAACAAGGCCAGCACCGTGCCGTACTGAACCGGCGCCATGTCATCGGGAAATTTCCCGGCCAGTGCCAACGCCTCCCTGATGAGGTTCAAACGCAGGTAGTCGTGAATCAGGTAATCGCGCATGCCCTGATTGTCGTTCGGGTTGAGGGTTAGCACCATCCATTCCGCCACGCGCACAGCGACATCGGTGTTATGGGTGAGGCGCGCCATGCGCACCATGCGTTCCAGCACGCTCAAGGCGGGACGGTTTTCCATCCAGCCCCATTCCAGCTTGAGCTTGTCCGCCTTGTACCGTTCGAGGATCAGCTGCAGCAGCGCTTCGGCATGGCGCATGACGGGGAGCAGCACGACTGTCTCGAAGCCATGCGAAAGGCGGGTTTTCTCCACGGTTGCCAGCCAGTCATCCAGGATCTCGAAGCAATTGAAGGCAAGCGGATTGCGTTTCAGCCAATCCACATCTTCTTCCAGACTTTGCGCAAACTCCCCATGCGCCTCCCACTGCGCAAACAGACTCTGCAATTTCTTGTCCATCGCCAGCGGCCCGGCGCTGTCATCCATCGGTTGCAGGGTGTAATGGCATTCAGGCGGCGGCAATTGTTCGATCAGTGCGACGAGTTGCGGCAAGTCCGGACCGAGATCGCGCGCCAGATCGGTCATCGCGTCGGCCACCTCGCCCCGCGCCACACCGCGCAGAAACTCGATCAGCGGGGCATGAATGAATTCCGGGTCGCGCGACAAACGCGCCACCCAGAATTTTGCGCGTTCCGCCGCGCGTTGCCGCTCTCCCTGATTCAGCAGAATGATGATCTCCAGATGCGACAGCGAGGGGTCATTCGGCACCAGCCGCTGCAATTCCTGGAACAATGCCCACGCCTCGACATACTCGTGGTGGTCGGCCAGAATGCAGCAACGTCTCTGCATTGCTGCCGCGCGCAGGCGTTTATCGGGTGCGCCCATGCCGCGTTCCAGCAACTTTTTCTTTTTCAGCGGATTGCCCAGCTCGTCGTAGCAGTCCAGCAGACGGTCGAACGCGCCCTCGGCACGCTCGTCCACCCTGTCCATGTCGGCAAACAATCCTACCAGCAATTTCGCCGCATCCTTGGCGCGCCCGATTTTGATCCACTCGTCTGCCACATGCTCCAGCTCTTCCGGCGACAGATATTCATAGGGCAGGTCGGCACGCTGTTTGGCGGTCAGTGCATCCAGCACATAGCGAAGCAGGCTCAAGTTGGGGAATTGGTCGTTGAAGTCTTCCTCGTGCAGGCAACAATGCTTATATTTTTTCCCGGAGCCGCACGGACAGGGCGCATTGCGTTCTGGCTTGGGAAGCGGGCGCGGACGGAAATGATTCCCCGGCAACGCCGTGCGGTTCCAGATATAGCGTGAAAAAAAACCTTTGAAAGAAGGGCGCGCTGCCGGAACAAGTTTTGTGAAAAAAACCGGGGCAACAGCTTCAGCGTAACGATTGAACCACTCGAAAAAAGCCGTGTGGTCTTCGGTCTTCAGAATTTCCTCCACCGAGCGAATCAGCAGAAATTCAAGATCATCATTCGTGAGTGGGGTGGCCATAACAGTATGAGCAATAAAAAACGGAGCCAATTATACGGGAGGCGCGTCGCCTGTCCAAAGCGCGACAGTCAAAACATCGCCTGCCCGCGCGAGTCGCTGTTGCAGCACAGCGAAAAAAGCCGGACGCTGCGGCGTGCCGAACACCTTGCAGCGCAACGCTTCATCAAGCTGCGCACAAGGCACACCGGCGGGCTTGCCATGCGGCAAGCCGGGCAAAGACGGGGTGATGGAAGGCGCGAAGCAGCAGGCGGAGCAGGAGGGCGGCAGATCATGGCGCGCGATTAAATCCGAGCAGCAGGGCGCTACGGCCCGGATTCAACAAAGCAGCCCCCTTCTGCAAAAGGTGGGGGTGGGATTTGATTGCGGCGACGCTGCGCTGAACGAATTTTTGCAGCGCCAAACGGGCGAGAAACAACGGCGCGGTTTCGGCAAAACCTATGTGGCGCTGGCGGAAGACGGCACAACCGTCACCGGCTTCGTCACCGTAAGCGCGGGCCAGATCGCCACGGCATCACTGTCCGCCCAGTCAAAACTGCCGCGCCATCCCGCCCCCATCCTGCGCATTGGCCGCCTGGCGGTGGATGTGCGGCATCAGGGCAAAGGCACCGGTCAAGACCTGCTGGCATTTGCATTGCGCTTGGCAGTGGAATTCTCGCAACGTGTGGGGCTGTATGCCGTCGTGGTCGATGCCAAACACGACAAAGCCAAAGCGTTTTATACCAAGCTGGGATTCATCGCCTGCATGGATAGTCCGCTGGTGCTGTATTTGCCGGTCGCCACGCTGGAGCAGGCGGGTATGGCTTGACGGGGTTGGGTAAGGTGACCACAAATTGTGGATACCTTACCATGCCAAAGAATTTACCTACCCTTCCCTGCGCGAGCTGGATAGAAGGACGAAAGTTACAAGTCACGACAAGATGGATTGACCTATAATCCAGTCATTATTTAGGTCTTAATTGGAGGGTGCCATGGAACAGCTTTATGCCAATGCCTCAGTCAGCATCAGCGAATTAAAGAAAAATCCTTCCGCCATCATTCAGAGCGCGGAAGGCTTCGCGGTTGCCATCCTTAACCACAATCGCCCGGCGGCGTACCTGGTTCCCGTGGCCGCTTTCGAGGCGATGATGGACCAGTTGGACGACCAGGCGCTGGTGCGTTTGGTCAAAGAGCGCCAATCCGAGAAATCGGCCGAGGTTTCGCTGGATGACCTATAGGCTTGAGTTCAAGGCTTCTGCGCAAACAGAATGGCGGAAGCTGGATAGCCATATCCGCGAGCAGTTCAAAAAGAAACTGATCGAGCGACTGGCACAACCGCGCATCGAATCGGCGCGACTGGCCGCCATGCCGGATTGCTACAAGATCAAACTGCGCGCCGCCGGATATCGGCTGGTCTATCAGGTGGAAGACACAACCGTCACCGTGATTGTGGTTGCGATTGGCAAGCGGGAAGACAGCGCGGTGTATCTGGCGGCAGCAAAACGAATTAAATAGCCCGGGGGCGAAATGCCTCGATCTAAAATGTGGCCGATATTAGAACGACACATGAACAGGGAGGTGAACGATGACAGAAAAGCAAGCACTCGTTGTGATGGCGAATATCGAAACGAAGATTCTGCTCATACGCGGGCAGAAGGTCATGCTTAGCGTTCATCTGGCTGCGCTTTATGAGGTTGAGCCGCGCGCGCTGATGCAAGCCGTGAAACGCAATATAGAACGATTCCCGGAAGACTTCATGTTTCAGCTGAGTACGGAAGAGTATGCCAACTTGAAATCACAAATTGTGATTTCAAGTTGGGGCGGTGCGCGAACAGCACCCTTCGCCTTCACCGAACAGGGCGTATCCATGCTCTCCAGCGTATTGCGCAGCAACCGGGCCATTGAGGTCAATATCGCCATCATGCGCACCTTCGTGCAACTACGGCAGATGCTCGTCTCCAACGCCGAGCTGTCGCGCAAACTGGTAGCGATGGAAAAGAACTACGACATCAAATTTAAAGCCATCTTTGATGCTATCCATCAACTAATGACGCCCGCCGACCCCAAGAAAAAACGGCAAATTGGTTTTGCACCGTGGGAAAAGACGTGATGTATACGCAACAGACTTTGTATATCCCATTAAACGCAATTTGCAGGTCGGGTACACGACCAAATTGATGAAACAATCAAGACTGCCATTTGGTGCACTTTTCCATTTAAAACGTCTGCCATCAGACGTTTTAAATGGCAAGCTGGGATTCATCGCCTGCATGGATAGTCCGCTGTCGTTGTATCTGCCGGTGGCGACGCTGGAGCAGGCTGGCAATTCTTGAAGCAATATAACTGCGGTGCTTGTACGAATAGGTGGGAAAGCCGGTAGTCATTCAATAGCGATCGCGACAGAGTGCGCTATGACAGCTAAATACTAAAATCACGGTCAAACATCAGTTGGGAAAATTTATGCTAAGAAAAATACTCAATCGAATTTTGACCGAATGGCCTAATGCGACAAATGAGCCATTTGCAAATCATCCACTTGCTAATGCAATTCGTCAGGATCTTCGAGATGCGGTCATATCGATAATTTCTGAATCATATCCTGGCTATATTGTGTCAGGAAGTGCGGGGGCAGGTAATTGGGCAAACGTTCCTTGGTTATCGATTTTAAATCCCTCAATAACGAAATCGACTCAAGACGGAATTTATCCTGTCTATTTGTTTAAAGCAGATGGAAAAGGGGTTTATCTTTCAATCAATCAGGGTACGACAACGCCACAAAAGCAACTTGGCAAAACGAAGGCAGATATTAAGACAAGCTCTCTGGTTATTAAATTGAGGACGGAAGTTCCTATGTTGGCCGAATGGGGCGGCCAGAAAATCGAATTGGCAGCGAGCACTGCATTAGGCGTGTCATATCAAGCGCCTAATATTGCCGCCCGATATTACTCTGCAGAGGGACTACCTTCTGAAGAAGAGTTGGAGGCTGATTTGCTTATGGCAATGAAACTCTACAACGATATAAAACCCATTTGGCAGGCAGCGCAAAGCTTAGGTGTCATAGAGTCATTTTCATCGGGGGGCGGACAAATAGTGACCTCATTACCAAAACCATTTCTTCTTCTCGCCGGCATTTCCGGCACAGGCAAAACCCGCTTTGTGCGCGAGCAGGCTAAAGCACATCGCGGTGGCGATTTAAGTAATTACCGTTTGATTCCCGTGCGCCCCGACTGGCACGAGCCTTCGGATTTGCTGGGTTATGTGTCGCGCATCGGAGCAAACGGCTCGGCGCGCTACGTGGTGACGGATTTGTTGAAATTCATCGTTCAGGCTTGGCAGGATGCGGCAGCGCTTGGATCAGCTTCCGCCTCTGCGCTCCCGTGCAAATCGGCTGAGGAGATGACGCCATATTGGTTGTGTTTGGATGAGATGAATCTGGCGCCGGTGGAGCAGTATTTCGCGGACTATTTGGCGGTGGTGGAAACGCGCAAGTGGGAAGAGGGGAGCTACACCTGCGACCCGTTGTTGAAGGCGGCCACTATATTGCAGTTGGACGCTGCAGGGCAACAGGCATTGCGTGCCGAGCTGTACTTGGCGGATATGCAATTCGACGGGCTGTGGGCTCACTTCGTTACGGTGGGTATTCCGTTGCCACCCAACCTGATCGTGGCGGGCACGGTGAACATGGATGAGACCACACACGGCTTTTCGCGCAAGGTGATTGACCGTGCATTCACAATCGATTTCGGGGTGTTTTACCCCAACGACTTTGCAGAGTTCTTTGAGGAAGACAAAGTTACACAGCCCAAGACGCTGGGCTTCTCCGTGTCGTCCAAAGCGACCAAGGACGAACTGGCGAATGTGGCCGCAGACGCGGGCGGAGCCAAGAGCATTGCCTTTATGGAGGCGATCAATACGGTGCTGAAAGGCTCGCCGTTTGAGTTGGCATACCGCGCGCTGAACGAGTTGTTGTTGGCGGTGGTGTGCTTTAACCCGAAAGACGATGCCGAGTTGCAGGCGGTGTGGGACGACTTTTTGATGGGCAAGGTGTTGCCGAGAATCGACGGCGATGCGGAGAAGTTGGAACTCGAGGGCGAGAGCAGCCTGCTGACAAGATTAAGCAATGAAATTGTTAAGCAGTTCGCGGGCAAGGCGGAAACCCGCCCTGATCTGCTGCGCGAAAAGATTGCCGACAGTGGCGAGTGTATGACGGCTTGGCGTGCGGAACAGAAGCTGGCATGGATGCAGACGCGGCTGGATGCAAACGGGTTCACTACATTCTGGCCTTGATGCCAAGGTCAATCCACCGTGCCTGAAATCCTTATTCTCAAATCGCCGCACTTTGATTTGTCAGTGTGGACGAAGGAGGTCGACAAGGCGCAAGCCCTGCTCGGGAAAACGCATGCGGCGCGCAACGCCGCCTTGCCGGTCAACTCGCTCCGCTTTAATCCGGTTTTGCAGATTAACGAGGTGGTGCCGACAGGCGGTGAGCTATTGCCCTCTCAGCCACTGACCGAATTCGCTTTGCCCGCGCCGCTCTTCTTTGAAAACAAACAATACGAATTCGAGTTTCTGTTTAAGGATGCGGTGAGCGCCGCCGTTGAGCCTGCCATCATTCACCGATTGCGCAGCGTGGAAGAGGGCTTTCATTACAAACGCGGTTCATTGCGCGGCAGCATCAATTTCGGCAACGACATCGGCTGGTTCCGTTTGGGTGTCCGCTACGTTGTGGCGGGGCGCGCGGTTGAACAGTATGTGTCGTTTGAAGTATTACCGACCAAAATGGTGATGGCGGATGATCTTGCCGTTATTCACAGAGACGTGGATGCCTGCTATCCGTTGTGGCGATTCTCGCTGGCGCAAAAGACCGATCAGGAGCTGGCGAAATCTCGCAAGCCGCACGAGCGCTTTCCGCTGCTGTGGTTGGCGCACTTCGGGAAATTACGTACCGCCCTGGAAGAAGGGGTGCGGCGCATTTGCCATGCACCGCACACGCGGCTGTTGCCCTATGAGCATGCTGTGCGGGCCGAACGTTTGCGCGGCCGTTTGTCGCCCAGGCTGGAAGAACGCGTCACCGCAGATTTGCAGAGCGGCGAATATCGGCACCGATACAGGATCACATCGCAACGCTTGTCAGTGGACACGCCGGAAAATCGGTTCGTGAAAATGGTGCTCACAAAAAGTATTTTGGAGATCACCCGCTTCAAAGAACGTGTGGAGCGGGAAGACAAGTCACCGGATCAGGGGCGCATTTCACTTTCGTTTATTAACGAGCTTGGCGGTTGGATAAAGCCGTTGGAGCAATTGCTGAACCGCCCCTTTTTTTCCGAGGTGGGCGCGTTTGAGGGTTTAACGGCGGAATCTTTGGTGCTGCATCAGCGGGCGGGTTATGCCGCCGTGTACCGGATATGGCAGGAAATGAAGTTGTACTTGGATACATTCGGGCGGCACGCTTCCATTTCCATGAAATCGGTCGCGGAACTGTACGAGGTTTGGTGTTTGCTGGAAGTGCGGCGGATGCTGCTGGAATTGGGCTTTTATGAAACCGGGAGCGAACGCGCGAAGCTGAACGGCAAGCGGCTGGAAAAGACGCTCATCGATGGCATGGGGGCAGCGTTCCATTTTTCGAGAGATGACGGCGTAAAGATCAAACTGGTGCATGAGCCAACCTTCTCATCCACCGCCAATCCCGCATTCGGAAAGATCTATTCATGGACGACCGAGCAACGCCCGGATATTTACCTTGAAGCGACACTGGCAGACGGCGGCAAGGTGCAATGGATCTTTGACGCGAAATATCGCATCGACACCGGTAACGATACCGCTGATATGCCGCCCAATGACGCGATCAACCAGATGCACCGCTATCGCGACGCTCTGATTCATGTGCACAAAGCCGATGATGATCGGCCCGAAAAGAGCCGCCCGATCTTGGGCGCATTTGTGTTGTATCCGGGTTGCTTCGACGAGGTGAATAGTCGCAATCCTTATGCGGAAGCTATCGAAGAAGTGGGCATTGGCAGCTTTCCATTGTTGCCGGGTAGTTCAAACAGTTGGCTGAAGCAATTCTTGGCAGAACGCTTTCCGCAGCGGCACGAGGCGCATTACGTCATTCCGGAATCGGATCAATATCTGGCGGAAGATTCGGCGCGAATCGCGATGATGGGAACCTATCTCGGGCGCTATAAAGACTTAACGCTGGCCACTTCTCTTGGGCCGGGGCGGCGCGATGAATACGTTGAGCGGTATCGGAACGGCACTGCGGGCTGGTATCACCTGCCTGTGACTACAACCGACAAAAAATCGGTTGAACGCAATGTGATGCGTGAAGTGCGTTACCTCGCTGCCGGGGTTTATTACAGCGATAAAAAGGACAGATTCATTTCGCATCTCTATGAGGTCAAGTCGGTGCGAATATTGAAAAGAAGCGAAATCTCTGCCGAGCAGGCGGGCAAGGCAAGTTCTTCAAGTGCTGAGTATTGGCTGTTTGAATTGGGCTATGCGCAGCCATTGGGGTCGCAAATCAAGATGACCATTCGATCCGGTAGGTTCCCATTTGAATTGGTGCAAGCGGCCGATTTGTTCAAGGCAAAGGATTGGAAAGCAGTGACCAAGCGCTATGCGCTGCTAACCTAGTCTCATGGCCGACATCTGGAGCAAACAAAAACGCTCGGAAGTCATGTCGCTGATCCGCTCGCGCGGAAACAAAGCCACCGAGTTGCGCCTGATTGAAATATTCCGGGAGTACGGAATTACCGGCTGGCGGCGCAACCAGCCTCTGCTTGGCAAGCCGGATTTCACCTTCAGGCGCGAAAGGGTTGTTGTTTTTGTGGACGGCTGTTTTTGGCACGGATGCCCGAAGTGCTACAAGCGCCCGAAGAGCAATCGGAAATTTTGGGACACAAAAATCTCCAACAACCGGAAAAGAGACCGCCTGGTTAATCGAGAGCTTCGCGGAGCCGGATGGAGGGTTGTGCGGGTTTGGCAGCATCAACTGGACAGCTCGGCGCGGGTCGCGGGTCGGGTGAGGCGTTACTTGGCACTCGGCAATGTATAAAAGAAAAGCGGGCCGCATTGCGGCCCGCTTCGCTGCAGAATGCGGGAGGGCCTGATAAACCTCAGCCCCCTACTTCACTTCCATCCCCTTCCCCGGTGCTTTCTGCTCTGAAATGCCCGGAGTTGCCGCGAAGTAGCGCACGTCCTGACTGATCTTCATCGGGCAAAGTGCGCCTCTGTTGACATCAGAACGTTCGTTCTCTACGATGCGACTGTTGTTTCGCAAGCGATGTCACAAGTCGCCGACTGATATTTCCCGACATCCCCATCATGGAGTCCTGACCATGCAGCCCCAGCCAGCAATCTTTGAAGAACACGCGATCCGCCGCGTGTATGACGAGGCCACTGAGACGTGGTGGTTCTCGGTTGTGGACATCGTGCAGGTATTGACGCAACAGCCGGATTATCAGGCCGCCAGAAAATACTGGAACAAGCTGAAAGAGCGGCTAGGCAAGGAAGGCAGTCAACTGGTGACAATTTGTCACCAGTTGAAAATGACTGCCGATGACGGCAAACAGCGCCTTGCCGATGTCGCCACCGCCGAAACCTTGCTGCGCCTGGTGCAGTCCGTGCCCAGCCCGAAAGCGGAGCCAATCAAGCTGTGGCTGGCGAAGGTGGGTTACGAGCGGATGCGGGAGATGGCCGATCCCGCGCTCTCGCTGGCGCGTGCCCGCGAGACGTGGCAGCAGCACGGGCGCAGCGAGAAGTGGATTCAGCAGCGCATGACCGGGCAGGAGACGCGCAACAAGCTGACCGATTACTGGAAAGAGCACGACATCAAGGAAGGCGAGGAATACGCGATCCTCACCAACATCATTCATCAGGAATGGGCGGATGTGGATGTGAAGGCGCACAAGGCGATGAAGGGCTTGAAGACGCAGAATCTGCGCGACCATATGAGCGAGGCCGAATTGATCTTTACCGCGCTGGCGGAATTATCCACGCGCCAGATTGCCGAGAGCGTGGAGGCGTCGGGCATGAATGAGAATGAAGATGCCGCGCGAACCGGCGGCGGCATCGCCAAGAAAGCGCGGCTGGAGCTGGAAGGTAAAACGGGCAGGCGGGTGGTTACGGCAGAAAGTTACCTGCCTTCGGGCAAGCATAAACTGGGGAAGAAATAAGCCTGCAATCGCGCGTACAGCTGCAACCATTTCAAAATGCGCGCGGTAAACGCGGAACTACTCGTCGCACCGGCGAAGGCTGGTGCCCAGTTTATTAAGAACGCTGGATTCCGGCCCGGGCGAAGCTCGGTTTACCCTGAGCTTGTCGAAGGGCCGGAATGAGCCAACTGATTTATCCGGCGCTTCCAGAGGCATCACGCCTTGTGATAAACCTCCGCCCCCCGCTGTACAAACTCGATGGACTTTACTTCCATGCCTTTGGCCAGCGCCTCCGCTTCGGCGATGCCTTCCTTGGCGGCGAAGTCGCGCACGTCCTGTGAGATTTTCATCGAGCAGAAATGTGGGCCGCACATGGAACAGAAGTGGGCGATCTTGGCGGATTCCTTGGGCAGGGTCGCGTCGTGGAATTCGCGTGCGCGGTCGGGGTCGAGGCCGAGGTTGAACTGGTCTTCCCAGCGGAACTCGAAACGCGCCTTGCTCATCGCGTTGTCGCGCACTTGCGCACCGGGGTGTCCCTTGGCGAGGTCGGCGGCGTGGGCGGCGATCTTGTAGGTGATAATGCCTTCCTTCACGTCGGCCTTGTTGGGCAGGCCCAGGTGTTCCTTGGGCGTGACGTAGCACAGCATGGCGGTGCCGAACCAGCCGATCAGCGCCGCGCCGATGGCGCTGGTGATGTGGTCGTAGCCGGGCGCGATGTCTTGCGTCAGGGGGCCGAGCGTGTAGAACGGCGCTTCGTGGCACCACTTCAGTTGCAGGTCCATGTTCTCCTTGATCATGTGCATCGGCACGTGGCCGGGGCCTTCGATCATCACTTGCACATCGTGCTTCCACGCGATTTCGGTCAGCTCGCCCAGGGTTTTGAGTTCGGCCAGTTGCGCTTCGTCGTTGGCGTCATAGATCGAACCGGGACGCAGACCGTCGCCGAGCGAGAAGGTCACGTCATACGCCTTCATGATTTCGCAGATTTCTTCGAAATGGGTGTAGAGGAAACTTTCCTTGTGATGCGCCAGACACCACTTCGCCATGATGGAACCGCCGCGCGAGACGATGCCGGTCATGCGGTTCGCGGTCATCGGCACGTAGCGCAGCAGCACGCCGGCGTGGATGGTGAAGTAGTCCACGCCCTGTTCGGCCTGCTCGATCAGGGTGTCCTTGAAGATTTCCCAGGTCAGGTCTTCGGCTTTGCCGTTCACTTTCTCCAGTGCTTGGTAGATGGGCACGGTGCCGATCGGCACGGGCGAATTGCGGATGATCCATTCGCGCGTCTCGTGGATGTTCTTGCCGGTGGATAAATCCATCACCGTGTCGCCGCCCCAGCGGATCGCCCAGGTCATCTTCTCCACTTCTTCCTGGATGCTGGAACCGAGGGCCGAGTTGCCGATGTTGGCGTTGATCTTGACCAGAAAGTTGCGCCCGATGATCATCGGCTCGATCTCGGGATGGTTGATGTTGGCAGTGATGACGGCGCGGCCCGCGGCCACTTCGGCGCGGACAAACTCCGGGGTGATTTCGTTGAATTGAGAAGCGCTACGCGCAACGCTCGCTCCCTCTCCCCCCGGGAGAGGGTTGGGGTGAGGGGGGCGTGCTTGCCCGCCGGGCATGGCTTTGCCGAAATTCTCGCCTGGATGCTGCTTGCGCTGCATGTCCGACATCTGTGCGGCGATTTTCTGGTTCTCGCGGATGGCGATGTATTCCATCTCCGGCGTGATGATGCCCTGCCGCGCATAGTGCATTTGCGTCACGTTGCGTCCCGGTTTGGCGCGGCGCGGCGTGTGTTGCAAATTGAAACGCATGGCGGCCAAGGCGGGATCCTGCAACCGCTGGCGACCGTATTCGGAAGTGAGATGCGGCAGCGCCTCGGTATCGCCGCGCTCGGCGATCCATCCCGCGCGCATCTCGGCCAAGCCGGAACGGATGTCGATCGTAAATTGAGGGTCGGTGTAGGGGCCGGAGCAGTCATAGACATAAACGGGCGGATTTACTTCCGCGCCCATGCTGGCAGGGGTTTCATCCTGTGTGATCTCGCGCATCGGCACGCGAATGTCCGGGCGCGATCCCTCGACATAAATCTTGCGCGAATTGGGCAACGGCTTGACCGCTGCCTCATCGACATGCGCGGCGGAAGAAAGGAATTCTGGTGCGTTCATGGTGTGCTCCTGGAAAAACGGGGAGCACCGAAAGATGCTTCCCTACGACGGCATGACCCGTACAGGTTCAAAGGGTGTGTCTCACTGCCCGACTGGCAGACCCCTAGCGAGGAACGCAAAGTACTGGAAAGACGCATGAAACACAAGTTTGCCCCCCATCTCAATACTGGTATCCGGGATTCAGGGGTAAAGGGCGAGGCGGGCAAAACAGACGTCTGCCCGCATTGCCTTGCCGATGGCGACAATGCCGAGGCGGCGCAAGCGGCGGGTATCGAGGGGGGTGGCAGTGCGATGGGGCTGAAACATCGCAAACGGGAGGCGCAGCGTTTGCCACTGCGGCAGCGCCTGAAAAGTGGCGCGATAAGACTGCCACACGATGCGCGTGTCATCGGTACGCAGGTGCAGGTTGTAATCCTCGCCGTTGCCGTACACCTCGATCTCGATGCCCTCATAGTCTGAGGCATCGAGCAACCGCGCTTCGTTCAGGTCCAGACTGGCTTGAACAAAACCGCCGTTGTTCTCCAGGCTGACCTCGCCCGCCAGGCGCAGGCAGGGTTTGCCGCCGATCACGGTCGGTTCCAGGCGGGCGGCCGACACGCCGCCCATCACCGTGTCCGTGACGGCGCGCCAGCGCACGCCGTTGCGGGCGTGCAAGTCGCTGCTACTGCGGTCGTCCAGGATCAGCATCAGCTTTTGAACCAGGACAACAGCGATTTGGGTTTTTCGTTAGCGCGTTTTTCCGCTGCTACCGTCTCCGCCACTTCGCGCAGGAAAGCATTGGCCTGCGCCGCACTGAAATCGTAAGGCTGGAACAGACCGTTTTCGCTGTATTTCAGCACCAGTTCGTTTTTTGCCCCGTTGAAACCGACAAAATCCATCGACCAGGTCGGGAACAGACGCGATTCGATCTCGCGGTGGTCGATCAGTACACACTTGGAATGGCGCGGGTCGGCGGCGATGCGCAGATAGGTCTGATTCACGTCGCGTCGCTCGCCTTCCAGACACTGGAAGAAATAACGCTCGGAATACATCAGCAGTCCGGTGATCTTCTTGCTGCCGTTGTTGATTTTTGAGGTTTGCAGAATCTGCTGGATGTCGGCTTCCGACATGTCGCGGCTGGCGTAGCTGATGTAGGTGAGACGGACGAGCATGATGATTCCTTTCGGTTGGGTTAAATGATGCGGGGAGTTTTTTGCAGACTGGCGGGCATTTGCAGGGTTTGCCGGTCCCACTGTTCGAGGTCGAGCACGGCGTCCAAACATTCTTCCAGCGCCGCGTGCGCACGTGCCGCATCGGACGCGATACGCTGATGTACCGCGACATCGGTGTCGGTCTGGTTGAGACAGCCTTGCTGGTAAGCGAACAGGTCGCGCAAGCCGATCAGATGCTTGGCCACCTGCGCGGGGCAGGCGCACTGATAGATCAGGGACTGGTCGATGATGTGGCTCAATTGCGTGTCGCTGAAACGAGCTTTCATACGGGCTCCTTCGATTGCGGTTGGATATGGGTGCACGGTACGGGCGCGGCAAAACCGCGCACCTGAATGGTTTCGGTCAGCGGCGCGGCAGTAAATTCGAAACGCGCCTTGTCCACGACTTCCTGGGCTGCCAGTATCTCGCCGGCTTGCGCCAGCCCGCACAGGCGGGCGGCGAGATGTACGTGTGCGCCGATGACATCAAAATGGACATGTTCGTGCGTGCCGAGAATGCCGGTTAGCACCAAGCCATCACTGAGGCCGATGCCGACGGGAACATGGCTTTCCGCCGCAGCGACCTGGATTGTCTGTGCGCATTTGAGCGCCAGATGGCAGCGCGCCGCGCCTTCGAACACGGCCAACAAACCGTCGCCCGTGGTTTTGACCACCATGCCGTCGTATTGGCGGATGAGCCGGGCCTGCGCGCCCAGTATCTGATTGAGCCGCACAAAATAATCCTGTGCCGACGATTCATTGATCCAGCGCGAGGAATCGCGAATGTCGGTGAACAGGACCGTCATATCAAATAGCTCGGCATGCCCCGGTTCGGGACGATTGAAAATGCGGCGCAGCCCGCCGGTGGGCAAAAAGCGCAGCAAGTTGAGATGCTCGAATGCCAGGTGACGCTGTGTGCCGAGGCGCGCCACCTGTTCCTGCGCATGGTGGGCCAGCGCATCGGGGTCGATCGGTTTGTCCAGCAGGGCGTCGATCTGGCCGCTTTGCCGCAAGGACTCAAACGAGCGCTTCTCGTTGCCGGGACTGGTGATGACCAGCACATGCAGGGATGGTTGCGCCGCTTTCAGGGCGGCAAGGAATGCCTGCGGTTCGGGGTCTGTCGCGTGGTGGTTGAGAATGACCACACCGCTGTGGGCGGGTAGCTTCATGCAATCGACCGCTGCCGTGTTTTCGTAGGCATGGAGGAAACAGCCGCCGAGGCGGGCGATGCGCTCGACCAGCAGAGAGCGCGTATAGCCGCTGCTGTCGAAGATCAGAATGCCGATGTTGGGGTTCATGGATGGACAGTGACCGCGTCGCACAGTTTTTGCCGCAACGGCAAGCCGCCAGTCTGCACCGAGGTCAACAGGGTGCAGGTGTCGTAGCCTTGATCGCGCAGGCGCGCCTCGATCGCAATCAGGTCGGGCGCAGCCAGCAGCGGTGCGCGCGCCAGTATCCAGGCATAGGTGCGATCGGGATGGCCGACCACGGCATAGCGATAGTCTTCGGCGAGATCGATGACCCAGTAGTCGCCGCCGAGCAGATAGAGCCAGCCGAACAGTTTGACAAAAGTGACTTCGAGTTTGGAACGGCTGCTTGGGTCAACCACGCGCGCCTGACCTTGCGCGATTTTGATCTTGCCGTCGGCGGTGGTGCAGCGGTTGGTGACGCCGATGCGTTCACCGTCGCGCCAATATTCGGCGGCAGCGTCTCGCGCGCAATCGCGCTGGAAAAATTGCGGGATGCTGGCGATCTCGTGCCAGGTGCCGAGATAACGACCCAGATCGATATTGTCCACGGTGGCAAGCGGCTGCGCCCAGAGCGCAGGCGGCAAGGAGAGACACAGGCCGCAGGCCAACTGCCCGAGGCGCAGCCGGAGCACCGCGGCGTTAAGCATGGGCCGCCCTCCAGGTGTTCAACGCGGCGGCCAATTCAGGCAGCGGATCCATGATCTCCACGCCGTCGAGGGCGTCGCGCAAAGGCTTCGCGCCCGCGCCGCCCGCCCACAGTGCCACGGCTGGCGGCAGCGCTTGACGCATTTGTTGCAAGCCGGTCTTTGCCTGCGGCCCGCCAAACGCCGCGCTGAAAGAGAGCACGACGATGTCGGCCTGGTGCGCTGCGCTTGCACCAACGATCTCCTGCACCGGCGTTTGGGTGCCCAGCATCACGCAATTCGCCCCGGCCATACTCAAAATGGCTTGCGCCATCAACAAGCCAAGCGAATGCTCTTCGCCCGGCAGGGTGGTGAGAAGGACGCGCGGCGAGGCCGTCGCGTCATGGATGCCGCTGATCGCATTGCGCAGAACGTGCACGATTTGGTCGCTGTACAGGTGTTCCTCAAAGATGCGGATCTCGTTGCGCATCCAGGCTTCACCCACCAACTGGTTGAGCGGAATCACTGTCTTGGACAAAAAATCATCCAGCCCCCGTTGCAGCAGCAAACGATTCAAGCTGATGCGCAGCGATAGTGCCTGGTGTGTCTTGATCAATTCTGCCAGCGCCATGACTTCGGGTGAGTATTCACTCGCTTCAGGCACTGCCTGCGGCAGCAAGTCATGCAGCGCTTCCAGGCTTAATCCAACCACCTTCGCGGGGCGTAACCCATTGCTCAACAAGCGTTTTATCAAACGCAGCTGCTCCACCTGCGGTTGCGGATAGAGGCGCTCGTCGCGCTCGTCGCGCACCGGAATGGGGAAGCCATAGCGGCGTTCCCAGACGCGCAAAGTATCTTTCCCGATGCCCGTATCGCGCTCCACGCTGGCGATGTCGAAGAGGAGTGAGTTCACAATATGTCCTAGACAAAGTTGACATTCAAACTTGATTGGCCCTATTATCACGCCAACTAATCTAGTTTGTCTAGGACGAAACAAAGAAAATGTCAAAGCAAGCCCAACAAATCGCAGTGATCGGCTCGGGTATTTCCGGCCTTGCCTGCGCTTATCGTCTTGGACAAGCGGGCCACCAGGTCACCTTGTATGAAGCGGCCGATTACTTCGGCGGACACACACATACGGTGGATGTCAGTCTGGGCGGTATCACTTACGGGGTCGATACGGGCTTCCTCGTGTTCAACCACCAGACCTATCCCAATCTGGTCAAGTTGTTCGCTGAACTCCAGGTCGAAACCGTGCCGACCGACATGTCGTTCTCGGTCAAACATGCGCTGGCGCAGCGCACCCTGGAATGGGCGGGCGGCAATCTGGACGCCGTGTTCGCCCAGCGGCGCAATCTGTTAAGCCCGCGTTTTTGGAACATGTTGCGCGACATCCTGCGTTTCAACCGGGATGCCACCGAACTGGCTGCCGCACCGTCGCATCCCGATGCAATGCTGTCACTGGGAGATTTTCTGACGCGACACCATTATGGTGCGGCCTTCCGTGATTGGTATCTGCTGCCGATGGCGGGCTGCATCTGGTCCTGTCCCACTGCGCAGATGCTGGACTTTCCCATTTCCACCTTCGCGCGCTTCTGCCATAACCATGGCCTGCTGCAGGTGAGTGGCCGGCCGCAGTGGTGGACAGTAAAAGGCGGGGCGCGCCATTACGTGGACAAGATGCTGGCCGGCATCGCGGACACACGCCTGAACACGCCGGTGATTGGCATTACGCGGACCGATCTCGGCAGCAAGAGACGGGTGTGCGTGGATACCCGCAGCGGTCAGGATTACTTCGATCACGTCGTGCTGGCAACGCATAGCGACCAGGCGCTCAAGCTGCTGCGGGATGCTTTTCCGTCAGAACAGCGCGTCCTCTCAGCCATCCGATACCAACCCAATCGTGCCGTGTTGCATACCGACACCTGCTGCCTGCCGGGCTTGCGCAAGACCTGGTCGGCCTGGAATTATCAAAGCCGCAGTGGCCGCGAGCCGCAAGTGTGTGTGCATTACCTGATCAACACATTGCAACCCTTGCCGTTCAAGGAGTCGGTGATTGTTTCCCTGAATCCCATCGATGCACCCGATCCGGCCCATGTCATCGCCGAATTCGATTATGCGCATCCCGTCTTTGATGCCGCCGCGATTGAGGCGCAACGCAATCTCGATCTGATTCAGGGGTACCACAACGTTTGGTATGCGGGGGCGTGGACGGGATATGGCTTCCATGAAGATGGCTTGAAATCCGGGCTCGCCGTGGCACAGGCGATCGTTGCGGCGGGCAGGAAAAATGGCTAGCGCGCAACTCTGCTTCGGCACTGTGCATCACACCCGGCTGCGCCCGGTGCGCAACACGTTCAGCTACGGCGTGTATTTCCTGCGCCTGCCTTTGCGCAGTCTTGAGGGCAAGACACCGGCCACGTGCTGGTTTTCGCGCAACCGTTTCAACCTGCTGTCTTTCCATGACCGGGATCACGGCGACGGCACGCAGCCTTTGTTGCAATGGATCGACGGCGTGATGGCGCGCAACGGCATTCACGATGCGGACGGAGAAGTCTGGTTGCAAACCTTTCCGCGCGTGCTGGGCTATGTGTTCAACCCGGTGTCGTTCTGGTTCTGCCATCGCGCGGATGGCGCGCTGCGTGCGGTGCTATGCGAAGTCAGCAACACCTTCGGCGAGCGTCATTGCTATCTGCTGGACGAAGGCGGGCCGATCAGCAACGGCAGCGAGATGACGGCGAAAAAGATTTTCCATGTATCGCCGTTTTGCCGCATCGAAGGCCATTACCGCTTCCAGTTCATTCGCAATCCGCGCGCCGACGGTGAAGACACGCTGGCGCGCATCGACTACCACGATGAGCAAGGCAAGCTGTTGCTGACCAACATCAGCGGCAGTTCGCGTGCCTTGACCGATCGCAACATCGCGGTGGCCATGCTGCGTTTCCCCCTGATGACTTTCATGGTCATCGCGCGCATCCACTGGCAGGCATTGAAGCTGTGGATCAAAAAAGTGCCGTTCCAGCGCAAACCATCACCCCCGAGCGAGGAGTTGAGCAAATGAATACCAAAACAATCAACGTCGAGAGCAATCCAGCGAGTCGCAGGCACACCGACGCGCACATGCGCCGTTATCCGGCGCGCGTCCGGGTGATCCTCAAAATGCTGGCGCAACTGCAACAGGGCGCATTGCACCTGCAACTGCCTGATGGTGAAAGCCTGCATTTTGGTGACGACAGCTATCCGATCTCGCTGCATCTGCACGACTGGGAGCTGTTCGCCGCAGTGATGAAGTCGGGCGACATCGGCTTTGCCGAAACCTATATCAAGGGCGGCTGGACGACCGACAATCTGACCGGCCTGATCGAGCTGTTCGTGCACAACCGGCAACAAGTCGAGGCGCTGATCTATGGCACATGGTGGGGGAGTCTGCTGCATCGCGCGCATCACCTGTTCAATCGCAACAGCCGCAGCGGGAGCCGCAAGAACATTCACGCCCACTATGACATTGGCAACGATTTTTACCGCCTCTGGCTGGACCCGTCGATGACCTACTCCAGCGCGCTCTTCAGTCATGCCGGCAGTGATGACTTGCAACACGCGCAACAGGCCAAGTATCAGCGCATCCTCGAACAATTGCGGGTGGAAGCAGGCGCGCACATTCTGGAAATCGGCTGCGGCTGGGGTGGTTTTGCCGAGACGGCGATCCGTGATGCGCAGGCCACGGTGCACGGGCTGACCCTTTCGACCGAGCAACTGCACTACGCGCAACAGCGACTGGAAAATGCGGGGATGGCCGCACAGGCCGATCTGCGCCTGATGGATTATCGCGACAGCGACGGACAATACGACGCAATCGCTTCCATCGAGATGTTCGAAGCGGTGGGCGAAGCGTATTGGCCGGGCTACTTTGCGTGCCTTGCGCGCAACCTGAAATCCGGCGGCCGGGCGTGCATTCAGACCATCGTCATTGCCGATGAACTGTTCGCGCGCTACCGTACCGGAACGGATTTCATCCAGCAGTACATCTTTCCCGGCGGCATGCTGCCGTCACCCGCTGTTTTCCGCGCGCAGGCAGAGAAACAAGGACTGCGGGTGGTGGATGAATTCCGCTTTGGCCCGGACTACGCGCGCACCCTGGTGGCCTGGCGTGAAGCGTTCAAAGCGCAACGGGACGCGGTGCGGGCGCAAGGCTTCGACGAGCGCTTCATCCGCACCTGGGAGTTTTACCTGTGCTACTGCGAGGCGGGCTTCCGCGCGGACAGCATCAACGTCATGCAATTCACCCTGGAAAAATAATGCCGCGCGCGCGCATCATGCTGGCCTTTCTGATCCTGCTGCTGACGGGGCCGGGTGTCGTGCAGGCCAACACCCTGCCGCGCGAAGTGGAACACTCGGTTCCGGGCGCGCAGTTGAACGGACAAGGCAGCTTTCGCTGGTTTGGTCTCAAGCTGTATGACGCCTATTTGTGGTGCGAGGCCAGACCCGCGCGGGCGGCGCAGGTGTGGCGCACGCCATTCGTGCTGGAGCTGGTGTATGCCAGAAATTTAAGCGGTCAGCGCATCGCCGAGGCGAGCATTGGCGAGATGCGCAAGCTGGGGCGGGGCACGCCGGGCCAGCAAGCCGAGTGGCTGCGCTGGATGAGTGAAATTTTTCCGGATGTGCAGGAAGGCACACGCTTGAGCGGGGTCTTCCTGCCCGGCAAGGGGATTCGTTTCTATCGCGACGGGGAGTTGTTGAAAGAAATCGCCGATGCCGAATTCGCGCAGGCGTTCTTCGCCATCTGGCTGGATGAACAAAGCAGCGCGGACGGTTTGCGTCGTGCGCTGTTGGGGGCCGCGAGATGAATCCGTTATCGCGCGCGCAATTGTTTGCCTACGGTGTATTTGGCCTGCCGCTGGCGATGGTGGCCCTGCCGATCTATATGTTCGTCCCGCAGTTCTATGCGGGGCAATTCGGCTTGTCGCTCGCAGTGATAGGCAGCGCCTTGTTGCTGGCCCGTCTGCTGGATGCCTTCGTTGATCCCCTCATCGGACTCTGGATCGACCGGCAAGGCGGGGCATACCGGCGCGCCATGTACTTCGCACTGCCCCTGCTCCTGTGCGGATTCGTTGCGCTGTTCCATCCGCCGCAAAGCCTTGGCCAGGGCGCATTCGTGTGGTTCCTGGGCGCATTGGTGGTGGTGTATTTTGGCTTCAGCCTTGCCAGTATCGCCTATCAGAGCTGGGGGGCGGCGTTGACCCAGTCGCAGGCGCAACGTTCGCAGGTGACCGGCCTGCGCGAGGCGAGTGGATTGGTCGGTGTGGTCATCGCGGCCGCACTGGTTGCGGCGACGAATCCGAACTGGCTAACCCTCGCGTTTGTGCTGACACTGACCGCCAGTGCGCTGCTGCTGTTGCGTTACGCACCCCGCCCCAACGGCCGTCATCGCGCCGAAAAACCAGGCGCTGGCGCGCGGCAGGCGCTACTGGCCAATCGCCCGTTTCGCTGGCTATTCGGCGTGTTCCTGTTGAACGGTATCGCCGCCGCCATCCCCGCCACGCTGTTCCTGTTCTTCGTCAACGACCGCTTGTTGCTGGCACAGTATGCGGGCGCATTTCTGATTCTGTATTTCCTGGCCGCCGCCGCTTCCATGCCGTTGTGGGTGGAGCTCGCCAAACAGCGCGGGGAGAGATTCGCGTGGTTGTGGGCGATGTTGCTCGCCATCGTCACCTTCATTTGGGCCTATTTTCTCGGCGCGGGCGAGGTGGCGGGCTTTGCCTTGATTTGCCTGCTGTCCGGTGCGGCACTCGGTGCGGACATGGCCTTGCCGCCCGCGCTGCTCGCTGCCGTGATCGGCGCGGCGGGGCACAGCAGTCAGCACGAGGGCGCCTATTTTGGGGTGTGGAATTGGGCAACCAAACTGAATCTCGCGCTTGCCGCAGGCATTGCGCTGCCCGCCCTTCAATTCATGGATTATGGCATCGGCACGACGGATGCGAACGGTTTGCACGCACTGGCTATCGGCTATGCCGTGCTGCCTTGTGTGCTGAAGATTCTGGCGGCGCTGCTGTTATGGCGTTCGCCGTTGAGCGAGGTGTGATCATGCAAAGGAGAATGAAAAATGAACTGGAAAAATGGCGTGGCCATGTTGATGGGGGTGCTGATGTTGTCCGCCTGTAGCACCACCGATGTGAGCCGTTACGCGCAAGAGAAACCCGCGCTGGACATGCAGCAATACTTCAACGGCACGGTGGACGCGTGGGGAATGTTCCAGAATCGCAAGGGTGAAATCGTCAAACGCTTCACGGTCGTGATGCATTGCACGTGGCAGGGCGATGTGGGCACGCTGGATGAGGACTTCAGCTATTCCGACGGCACAAAGCAGAAGCGCGTGTGGACATTGAAGAAACAAGCCAACGGCCAATACATCGGCACGGCGGCAGATGTGGTGGGCGAAGCGGTCGGTCATGTCGCGGGCAATGCGCTGAACTGGAAGTATGTGATGGCGCTGCCGGTGGATGACAAGATTTACCACGTGAACTTTGACGACTGGATGTTCCTCATGGATGACCAGGTGATGCTCAACCGCGCGGTGATGAGCAAGTTCGGTTTCCGTCTGGGTGAAGTCACGCTGTCGTTCCACAAACGGCCATGAATCCCAAAATAAAAGACTGGCGCGGGCTGCGCGTGTGGGTCATCGGCGCCTCCAGCGGCATCGGTGCAGAAACGGCGAGGGAGTTATTGCGGCGCGGCGCCAAAGTTGCGCTGTCCGCACGCAATGCGGCCGCCTTGCGCAACGTCGCAGGGGAAAACGCACAGGCGATCGTGTTGCCGCTCGACATCACCGATGCGGCGAGTGTGTTGCGCGCGCGCGACGAACTGCTGGCACAGTGGGGTGGCATCGACCTGGGGTTGGTGGTGGCTGGCGGCTACCAGAAAATGCGTGCGGATGATTTTGATCTGGCGGCCGCGAAGCAGATGGTGGAACTGAATGTGAACGGGGTGCTGCACTGTCTGAATGCCCTGTTGCCGACCCTGCTGGCACAAGGGCGCGGCGGCATCGGCATCGTGTCGTCGGTGGCGGGGTTGAGCGGTCTGCCGCAGGCGCTCATCTATGGACCGACCAAGGCGGCGCTGATCAACCTGTGCGAATCGTTGTATCTCGATCTGCATGCGCGCGGCATCGGCGTGACTCTCATCAATCCCGGGTTCGTTGCCACGCCGCTGACGGCGAAGAATGAATTTTCCATGCCGGCGCTGATTTCGGCCGGGACGGCCGCGCAGGAAATCTTGCGCGGCATCGGGCGTGGCGAGTTCCACATCCATTTCCCCAAGCGCTTTACCAACTGGCTGCGCCTGCTGCGTCTGTTGCCGTATCGCTGGTATTTTTATCTGATCCACAAGGTGACCGGACTATGACGCACCAGACGCAGCTGCAAAACGTCATCCGCTTTTTTGAAGGCGTGTCGCCGGAGAGCGTGCGAGAGATTCCGCAACTTTACAGTGCCGACGCCTACTTCAAAGACCCCTTCAATAAGGTGCGCGGCGAGCCTGCCATTACAGCCATCTTCGTGCACATGTTCGAGCAGGTGGATGCGCCCGCTTTCAAAATTGCGCACAGCATCCTGCAAGACGACGATGCATTCATTGTGTGGGATTTTTCATTCCGCATGAAAGGCGCGTGCCAGACACTCACCATCCACGGCTCGACGCATTTGCGTTTCAACGCCGCACACCAAGTCATGTATCACCGCGACTATTGGGATGCCGCCGAAGAGTTGTATGAAAAGATTCCCGTGTTGGGAAGTCTGATGCGTTTAATCAAGCGCCAAGCGAGGCGTTAATCTGAAAGGAAATGAATATGAAAAACATGCTCATGCTGTTTGCTGTATTGGCTGCCCCCGGCGCTTTTGCCGCCGACTGCACCGCCTTGCTCGATCGCACCCTCACCACTTTGCAGGGAGAAAAGATCAATTTGTGCCGGTATGCGGGCCAGCCCATTCTGGTGGTCAACACGGCCAGCAAATGCGGCTACACCCCGCAGTTCGAACAACTGGAAGCGATGTACGGCCAATACAAACAGAAAGGTTTGCTGGTGATCGGATTCCCTTCCAATGATTTCCGCCAGGAATTCGCGAAAAACGGCGAGATCGCCCAATTCTGCAAACTCACCTATAAAGTCAAATTCCCGATGAGCGAGCCGGGCAGCGTATCCGGCAAGCATGCCAATCCATTCTTCAAGGCGCTGGCCAAAACAACGGGCGAAGAACCCACCTGGAATTTTCACAAATATCTCATCGCGCCGGACGGCAAGACCGTGCACAGTTTTGCCACGCCCGTGGAGCCGGACAGTCCCGAGATTCTGCAAAAGATCGAAGCGATGTTGCAGTGAATCGGTACCGGGGAGATTGGAGATGATCAATGCCACGCTTACGCTGACGCGCACTGGCAGTGACGACGGAGAAATGTACCGCAAATATTTCATCGTTGCCGATTTCGGCAGCCGGCGCGGTCAGGGCGCCTCCAGCATCATTCCGCTGTCGGCGGGAGCGCCGATGCCGTCATCCGAACATCTCTGCGTGCAAGGGGGTGAAGACGAGGCATTGCTCGGTGCCATCGAGGCGATCAAGGCGCTGGACGGAAATGCGGGATTCTCCGCAGCAATCAACCTTGAGCCTGATTGATGAATCGCCGCCACGCCTTCCGTGGCGGCGGATACCGACGGAATAGCCAACCTTCGCCCGGGGCGATTGATTGAGTCTGCGCCCGCCGACTTTCCCGAACGTGATGCACCCATTACATGCGCCACGCCCGATGCATGCACCACCCAATCCTTTTTTCGTGTGCATCGCACATCCTAACTGTTTGATTTCAGGACAGTTGAATTGTGGCACAGGTTTTGCCGAACTTCAGATAGATCAGACATGAGGTGGCACCATGCAAGAGTTTAGTTCGAACCGTTATTCCGGCATTATCGAAACCAATGTTGCGCTTTTAAGCGATGCAGGGAGTGTTGCGCGGCGTTTGAGTTTTTATATTGGCAACGGGTTAAGCAATCTGCTTGGCCGAATGCATAAAGCATCCACTTTGACTCCTGCGGCTTCTTTCGTGAGCAGGCGTGAAGTTGCGATCAAGTACTTTGGCCGTAGCAGCGAATTGATAAGGATGACGATGGTTATCCCCGACGGGCGCTATACGCTCGGGCAGTTGATGTGTAGCTTGTATAAACGCGGCGATTGCTGGGTGAACCGGCTGGATGACAGCGAGTTGGCGTGCACGGTGAATGGCCGGGACGCCAAGTTGTTCGATACGATCGAGCCGGGTGCCGAGATTCGAATTGCCCCGAGAAAATCGATTTTCGAAGCACCCGCGCGGCGCGGATGAACACCGAAATCATCCACACCGCAATCTGGATAGGCCGCATGTTTGTGTTGGCGGCCAGCGTTCTGTGCATCCGGCTGGCGACTACCCTCAACGCTGGTTTGCCTATTTTTTCCCGACCTGCCCCAGCTTGCGCCAGGTTTCGAGCAAGGTATCGGGATTGAGCGACATGGTCTGGATGCCGATCCCCATCAACCATTGCGCGAAGTCGAAGTGGTCGGATGGCCCCTGGCCGCAGATGCCGACGTATTTGCCTTTGCGGTTGCAGGTCTCGATGGCCATCTTGAGCAGGGCTTTCACCGCATCGTCGCGTTCGTCGAAACGGTCGGCGACCAGGCTGGAGTCCCGATCCAGACCCAGCGTGAGTTGCGTCAGGTCGTTGGAGCCGATGGAGAAGCCGTCGAAGTATTCGAGGAACTGTTCCGCCAGCAATGCGTTGGACGGGATCTCGCACATCATGATCAGGCGCAGGCCGTGTTCGCCGCGCTTCAATCCGTGCTTCGCCAGCATCTCCACCACCTCGCGCGCCTCACCCACAGTGCGCACGAAGGGGATCATCAGCTCGACGTTGGTGTAGCCCAGTTTCTCGCGCACGCGCTTCATGGCGCGGCATTCCAGTTCGAAGCAGTCGCTGAAATTGGCGGCCACATAGCGCCCCGCGCCGCGGAAGCCGATCATCGGATTCTCTTCCACCGGCTCGTACAGTTCGCCGCCCAGCAATTTTCGGTATTCGTTCGACTTGAAGTCGGACAGGCGCACGATGACTTTTTTCGGCCAGAATGCTGCGGCCAGCGTGGCGACACCCTCGACGATTTTCTCCACATAAAATTCGACCGGGTCGGCATAGCCGGCAGCGCGTTTCATCACGGCATCATGCAGCTTGCCCGGCAACTTGTTGTATTCGAGCACCGCTTTGGGGTGGATGCCGATCAGGTTGTTGATGATGAATTCGAGCCGCGCCAGACCAACGCCAGCCGAAGGGAGTTGCGCGAATTCAAAGGCCAGGGTCGGGTTGCCCACGTTGAGCATCAGCTTGACCGGAATTTGCGGCAGGGCCGCTTCGCTGTGCACGACCACTTCGAACGGCAGCTCCCCGTGATAGACAAAGCCGGTATCGCCCTCGGCGCACGATACCGTCACCCTCTCGCCCTCTTGCAGCGCGGTCGTGGCATGGCCGCAACCGACGATGGCGGGGATGCCGAGTTCGCGCGCGATGATGGCGGCGTGGCAGGTGCGTCCGCCGCGGTTGGTGACGATGGCCGATGCTTTTTTCATCACCGGCTCCCAGTTGGGGTCGGTCATGTCGGTGACCAGGATGTCACCCGCCTGCACCTTGCCCATCTCTTCCGGTCCGGTCACGATGCGCACTTTGCCCACGCCGATCTTCTGCCCGATGGCACGGCCTTCCACCAGCACATCGCCGCGCCGTTGCAGACGGTATTTTTCCGTATTGCCGACAGACGCCGTATTCGATTTCACCGTTTCCGGACGCGCCTGCAGGATGTACAGCTTCCCGTCGTTGCCGTCCATGCCCCACTCGATGTCCATCGGGCGACCGTAGTGCTGTTCGATGGACACGGCATAGCGCGCCAGTTGCAACACATCTTCGTCGTTCAGCGAGAAGCGCGATTGATCAGCGGCGGGTACCGGTTCGATGCGACAGGAGCGTCCGGCGGAGCGTTGTTCATCGAATACCATGCGCTGCTGTTTGGAGCCGAGACTGCGGCGGATGACTGCCGGAAAGCCCGCGGCGAGTTGTTGCTTGTGCACGTAGAACTCGTCCGGATTGACCGCGCCCTGCACCACCATCTCGCCCAGGCCGTAAGATGACGTGATGAACACCGCATCGCGGAAACCGGATTCGGTATCCAGCGTGAACATCACGCCGGATGCGCCCAAGTCGGAGCGCACCATGCGCTGGATGCCCGCCGACAAGGCGACATCGGCATGGGTGAAATCCTTGTGCACGCGGTAGGAAATGGCGCGGTCGTTGTAGAGCGAAGCAAACACCTCGCGGATGGCGTGCAAAATGTTCTCGATGCCGTGGATGTTGAGGAAGGTTTCCTGCTGTCCGGCGAACGAGGCATCGGGCAAGTCTTCCGCCGTGGCCGAGGAGCGCACGGCGAAGCTGCCTTCGCCGGCGGCGACAAGCGTGTCGTAGTGCGCGCGGATCTCTTTTTCCAGTTGTTGCGGCAACGGTGCTTCGACGATCCAGTTGCGGATACTGCGCCCGGCCTCGGCCAGCGCCGACACATCCTCCACGTTCAGCGTGGAAAGTTTTTCTTCGATGCGCTTGTCCAGTCCCTCGTGCGCCAGAAAATCGCGATAAGCCTGCGCCGTGGTGGCGAAGCCGCCGGGCACGTGGACACCGGACGAACTGAGGTTGGAGATCATTTCGCCGAGCGAGGCATTCTTGCCGCCCACTTGCGGAATGTCGGCAATGCCCAGGCGTTCGAATGGAATGACGTACGGCTGCATGGTTTTCTCCCTCGTTAAAAATTCGTGGGTCGGGCTTGAGCCCGACGGTTGTTTATTCGTGCTCGCAATGCCCCGCGCAATGATTGCCGCAACCGCCGCAGCCTTCCTTGCCGTCCTCGCGCAACGGGCCGAATTCCGGGTGGCGCGCGGCGTAGCGCCGTGCCGCAGTCTGCACCGCGATCCAGCCGAACACCAGCGCCAGCAGAATGAGGATGGTGACGAGGTAGGTCATCGCGACACCCCCACCCCGCCAAAACCCATGAACGCCAGCGACAGCAAGCCGGCCAGCATCAGCGCCAGCGCTGTGCCCTGCATCACGCCTGGCACATTGGAAAGTTGCATGCGTTCCCGCACGCCGGCCATCAGCACCAGCGCCAGCGCAAAGCCCATGCCGCCGCCCAGACTGAAGGCCAGCGACTGGCCCAGATTGTAGCCGCGCGCGGTCTGGAACAGCGCGACCCCGAGGATCGCGCAATTGGTGGTGATCAGCGGCAGGTAGATGCCGAGCGCGCGGAACAGCGCCGGCGAGAATTTCTTCAGCACCATCTCGACCAGTTGCACGGCAGACGCGATCACCACGATGTAGGCGATCAGGCGCAGGAACTCGAGACCAAAGTGGGTCAGCAATACATTCAGCGCGTAGCTGCACAGCGAGGCGACCAGCATCACGAAACTGGTGGCGATGCCCATCGGCACTGCAGTCTCCAGCCTGGCCGACACGCCGAGGAAAGGGCACAGGCCGAGGAACATCGCCAGCACGAAGTTGCTCGACAACACGGTGATGATGAAGATCTGGCCCAGCGTTTCACTTTCCATGCTGTGCTCCTTTTTCAGCAAGCACGCGCAGCGGTGCGGTCGCACCCTCGCCCGGCGGGAGAGGGTGGGGGTGCTTGCGTTTGGCCAGCCAGGCGAACAACAGCAGCCAGCCGCCGAGCACGAAGAAACCGCCGGGCGGCAGCACCATCACCACCCAGGGCTGGAAATGCTCGCCGAACAGGCTGACGCCGAACAGTTTGCCGATACCGAGGATCTCGCGCACCGAACCCAGCGCAAGCAGGCCGAGGGTGAAGCCGATCCCCATCCCCAGCGCATTGAGCACGGCGGGCAACAAGGAATGTTTGCCAGCATGCGCCTCGGCGCGGCCGAGGATGATGCAGTTCACCACGATCAACTGGATGAACGCGCCCAGCGCTTCATACAGCCTGAGGCTGACCGCCTGGATGAGGTAATCGACCAGGGTGACGAAGGTGGCGATGATCACGATGTAGGTCGCGATGCGCACTTCTTTTGGAATCAGTTTGCGCAGTAGCGAGATCAGGGCACAGGAGCACACCAGCACGAACACGGTGGCCAGCCCCATCCCCAGCGCATTGAAACCGGACACGGTCACTGCCAGGGTCGGACACATGCCGAGCACCATCACGAACACCGGGTTCTGCCGCCAGATGCCTTCGAGGAATTCCTCCAGGTTGGAGGGCTGTTTCGCACTCGTGCTCATTTCACGGCTCCTTCACGCTTCACTTCCGCCAGCTGTGGCAGCAGTCGGGGCAGCAGTTTCTGCGCGCTGTCGTTGATGCCGCGCCCGATCGCCTTGGAGGTGATGGTCGCGCCGGAGATGGCGTCGATCTCCCACGCAAAACGTTTGGTGCCATGTTTCACCGCGCGCACGGCGTGTGCGAGCCCCTTCAGGTCATCCGCCAGCGCCAGATCCAGGCTGTCGAAATTGGCGAGGAAGTCGGCATCGGTCGCAACATTGTCGCCGATGCCCGGGGTTTCCTTCATCTGGATCACTTTCATGCCGAACACACATTCGCAGGCGGGGCGGTAGCCGTACAGCACGCGCACCGTATCGGTATAACCGCGCGCGCCGCCTTCGGCTGCAATGGCCTGCAATTCGCCCTGTGCATCGTAGGCGGCGTGAAAGCGTACCGTGCCCGGTGACGCATCGCCGCTGGCGCGGTGGATGCCGAGCGGGGTCGCATCGAAATCGATGATGCTTGCCGCATCCGGCACCAGCGCCCGCACCGCGCGCTCCAGCACGATCTTCTTGTTCGCCGCGATGGCGGGCAGGGTGATCTGCCACACCGCCACAATCAGCGCACCGCACAGTGTGGTGACCAGGCCCAGCGTGGCGACCAGACGCGTGCCCGAGGTGATGTCCGGCGGCAGGATGGGTTGTTGTTCGGCGGTGCTCATTTGGGTTTGGCTCCGAACACTTTGGGTTGCAAATATTTGTCCAGCAAGGGCGCGGCGGCGTTGCCGAACAGGATCGCGTACATCACGCCTTCGGTGAGGCCGCCGTAATAGCGGATGACGATGGTGACGGTGCCGATCAGCGCGCCGTACACCCACACCGCGCGCGGCGTCACCGGCGAGGTTGCCATGTCGGTCGCCATGAACAGGGCGCCCAGCACCAGTCCGCCGGAGAGCAGCACCAGATGCGCCGGCGGGTATTCGTTGGGATCGAAGCCGTGGAAGGCGAGGGCGAGCAGCAGCGCGCTGCCGATCACCGCGACCGGGATGCGCCAGTCCATGAAGCGGCGCGCGATCAGATACAGGCCGCACAGGAGCAGCAGGATGGTCGAGGACTCTCCCGCCGAGGAACTGGACATGCCGGTCAACAGATCCTGCACCGGATAGACGAAATGCTCGAACTTCCAGCGCGCCAGCGGCGTCGCGCCGGTGAAACTGTCCACGGTTGCCGCGGCGATCCAGGCGCTGAGGTCGTTCGGTTGCATCAGCGGCAGGGTCAGGGTGGACGGGATGAACTCGGTGAAACGTTGCGGCGCGAAGGCCGGTGCCCAGGTGGATATGGCGGCCGGGAAAGCGGCCTGGACGAAGGCGCGCCCGACCAGCGCCGGGTTGAACGGGTTGTGCCCCAGTCCGCCGAACAGCGATTTGCCCAACCAGATCGCGGTGAACCCGGCCACCGCTGCCATCCACAGCGGGAACGCGGGCGGCAGGGTGAGCGCGAGCAGCACGCCGGTGATGGTCGCGCTCCAGTCGGACAGGGTGTTCACCGTGCCGGAGAGGCGGTTGGCGATGCGCTCGGCGGCGAGACAGGACAGGGTGACCGTAACGATCAGCGCGATGGCCGACAGCCCGTATTGCCAGACCGAGAAGGCGCAGACCGGCAGCAGCGCGTACACCACGTGGCGCATGATGGTCGGCACGTCGCGGCCGCTGTGCACGTGGGGCGAGGCGCGCACTTCAAGGGAACGCTGAATAAATTGCTGTGCGGGCGAATCGCCGCGTTGCGCGGTGCTCGGAATTCTCTTATGTTCACGGATACATTCCGGTTCCTGCGCGCCGTGCGCCTTGCGCTTCATCCCGCTCGCGGCTTTCTTTAGCGTTTCCTTAATGCTCATACCGGTTTTCTTTCGCGCAGAAAAGCCTTGGCGGCGCGGAACTGCTGCACCAGCGGAATGTGCGAGGGGCACACGTAACTGCAACAGCCGCACTCGAAGCAATCGCCCAGATGATAGTGTTCGGCCATCTCGTCGTACTCGCGCTTGGCCGCCAGCATGCCGAGCTGGGTCGGGTTCAGCCCCATCGGGCACACGTTGACGCACTCGCTGCAATGGATGCAGGCCCACTCGCCGCCGCTGACCGCCTGCAACATGCGGCGGTCGAACACCAGAATGCCGGAAGTGCCTTTGGTCACCGGAATATCGAGCGAGGTTGCCGCCTGTCCCATCATCGGCCCGCCGAGGATGATCTCGCGCTCGGTGCAATCCGGGTCGCCTGCCCATTCCAGCACGCTGCGCAGCGTGGTGCCGAGCGGGATCCAGTAATCGCCCGGTTTCCTGATGCCGGGGCCGGCCAGCGTCACCACGCGCTCGATCAGCCCCTCGCCGCGCGGCAGCAGTCGTCCGAGCAAGGCCAGCGTGCCGACGTTGTTCACCACCACGCCGACCTGCGAAGGCAGGCCGCCCGCCGGCACGTCCAGCCCGAGCAGCGACTTGATCAGCATCTTCTCCGCACCCTGCGGGTATTTGGTCGGCACCGCCTGCGCGCTGATGCTGCCGTCGGCCGGCAGATGCGGGCGGATCGCATCCAGTGCATCCAGCTTGTTGTCTTCCACGCCGATGATGGCGCGCGGCGCGCCTGCCGCCCGCATCGCGATGCGCGTGCCGGCCACCAGCTCGCGCGGCCATTCGCGCATCAGCTTGTCATCGCAGGAGAGATACGGCTCGCATTCGCAACCGTTGACCAGCAGCGTGTGGATTGTCGCGCCTGCCGGCACATTCAGTTTGGCGTGGCTGGGGAAAGTGGCGCCGCCGAGGCCGACCATGCCGATGTCCTGGATGGCGGCGATGAGTTGCGCGTGATCCATGGCGTCGATGTCCTGCGGATTGCCCCAGCGCACTTCCTGCGGCGAGGCTTCATACACGTGCAGCACGATGGATGGTGTCCATGCGCCGCGCGCGCCCGGCATCAGGGTGATTGCCTCCACCACGCCATCAGCGGGTGCATGAATGGGTGCCGACAGCGCGCCGTTGGCGCTGGCGACGGGTTGGCCGCGCACCACTTCCTGCCCCACCGCAACCAGGGGGAGGGCCGGTTTGCCGATATGCTGCGCCAGCGGCAACACCAGCTTGCGCGGGAAGGGCAGGCGTTTGATCGGCTGCGACAAGGCATCCTTGTGCGGCGCGGGATGGATTCCGCGCGCGAAGGTGTCGCGGCGAAAGGGAGAAAAAAGTGAAGCAAGCAAGGCGGAGGCAGGAGAACCTTCCGCGAGGGAGGGGCGCGCACAGAGCGCAGGGGAGAGAACCCCCCACTTTGCATTGCCCGCTTCACTTAAAAACATCGGACGCATGGTCGTCGTCGTATTCCGTTAGTTGAACTTTACTGCCTGCTTTGTGGGTCGGACTTCAGTCCGACATGTCGGGTTGAAACCCGACCCGCAGGATGGGACAGATTTTGTGAGTCGGACTTCAGTCCGACAGCGGGCTGTACAAGACTGCGTCGGGTTAAAACCCGACCCACAAAACCGTGCAGTCGTCGCGCGGTCATCGTCATCAATTGAACTTCGCCGCCCGCGCCACGAGTTTATCCAGATTCGCTTCGTTCGGGTTCCACGGCGTGCCCGGATGGATGATCCCGGCGGTGCATTTTTCCGCCGCCTTGACGATGTCGAGGAAAGTCCCCGCCGTCGGATTGATGACGACGGCCTTGTTCTGCCCGTTGTAGGCAAAGATCTTCGGGTTGATGCCGGTGCACTCGTCGCAGGTCGTGCATTCCGGCGTGTCGATCCACACGGCATCATGCGCGGCATCGTGCGCGGCGGCAGGACTGGCAGAGCTTGCGCCGGTCGTTGCGACGGGCGCGGAACCGCCGAGGCTGTCGGTGATGTGTTGCAACAGCTCGCTGCGCACCCGCGCCGCAACCTCGGCCTCGTTCGCCGCCGGGCGATCCAGGCCGGCGACATCCTTCAGTTGGTGCCAGAGCTGCTGCCGTTCCTCGCAGGCGTTCACCATCTCCTGCGAAGTCAGCACGCGCATCAGGCGCTGCTTCTTGTCCACCGCCCAGATGAACGGGAACTTGCCTTCGCGTTCGTCGGCGGGCAGTTTGAGG